>ENA-OQAN01001243-OQAN01001243.1-human-gut-metagenome-genome-assembly--contig:-NODE-1243-length-11557-cov-1.648206_pt1 | contig 11557 bp, 12 predicted proteins | sample MGYA00242735_ERZ504527 | MGnify/ENA primary metagenome ERZ504527 (study PRJEB26092, sample SAMD00036230) | human gut metagenome | host: Homo sapiens | study: EMG produced TPA metagenomics assembly of...
TTAATGATAGGTTCTTAGGTAGTTTCTTTTTGGAATAGTTCTAGATGTTATGAGAGTAGGGGGATTCCTCTTTACGCAATTGCTAATTCGCATCCGCAATATTGCTGGTTGTAAAATCCATATTCTTTTATTATAGCAATACGCCGTTTCGCTTAATCCTCCTTTTCTCCAGTTCTGATCCCACCAGATGACGTCCGGATAATTTTCTACTGCATATCTTCCTGCCTGATTAATCTGCTCTAAGCTTTTCCAACGTGAAGAAGCGAGCGTGGTAGTAATTACAGAAAATCCATTTTCGTGAGCATATCGTGCTGTATCGAGTAACCGCATTTTGAAACATTGCAGACAGCGTCCGCCCCGTTCTGGCTCTCCTTCGAGTCCTTGAACCGTGCATCGCCATGCCTCGTGATTGTAATCTGCATCGATGATATCTAGTCCTAACGACTGTGCATAACGCGAACATTCATTTTTTGCGGATGTTATACTCTTCTAGTGGATAGATGTTTGGATTGCAATAGTAAATGGTAGGGCGTATGTCATGTTGCATCAGGCATTCGATGATAGCTGACGAGCAGGGGCACAACATGTGTGAAGCAATATTTCTTTTGCATTTCCTGGAACTTCCAGTGTGAATTTCTTTTTTTTCATACGCTCAAATTGGAGATTTAGATGATTCTATATGCAAAATAATCTTTTTGTGTGTGAGTGGAAAATGATTTTGCTCTCTTCCGGATAAAAACGGACGGACACCCTTTATGGTAAGGCATCCGTCCGCACTTCTTAGGATATTTATTTTCCCTTTCTTGTATCAGAGTTATTTTATTTCGAACTCTTCTTTCATGTCAAGTTCATCGCCATGCATATCATAGAATTTATATTCCAGGAAAGCGAGGCTTTGATTAGGTATTATCTTTATACCAAATCCGAATTTCATTTGCCATTTACGTTTTAAGGAAACTATTCCTTGATTGATGTAAGCGGCAACATAGGGATGGATATGTAATGTAAATTTCTTGACCTTCAGTTTATTGACCAGGTAGTCAATTTTACTTTCCAATGTATCTGTAAATAATATGGAGGGCTTTATTTTCCCTTTTCCAAAACACGTCGGACAGTCTTCATCGGTATTGACGTCCATAGCAGGACGGACTCTCTGACGGGTAATCTGCATTAATCCGAATTTGCTGAGTGGCAATATGTTGTGTTTTGCTCGGTCTTTCTGCATGTTTTGGCACATGCGTTCATATAGTTTTGTCGTTCTCGGAAGATTCATATCAATGAAATCGACAACGATGATACCTCCCATATCTCTCAGGCGGAGTTGTCGGGCAAGTTCGTCTGCTGCACCTAAATTTACGTCCAACGCATTGGCTTCCTGACCGTTGCCGGATTTGGACCGGTTGCCACTGTTTACATCTACCACATGCAAAGCTTCTGTATGTTCTATAATAAGATAAGCTCCGCTTTTGTATGAAACCGTTTTACCGAACGAAGATTTGATTTGCTTGGTTATTGCAAAATTGTCGAAAATGGGAAGTTGTCCTTTGTAAAGCTTCACGATTCCCGAACGTTCGGGAGCAATGAGCGTTACATAATCTTTTACTTCATTGTAAACGCTTTCATCGTTTACATAAATATTTTCATACGAAGGGTTGAATAAGTCGCGCAGCATGGCTACCGTGCGGCTTGTTTCCTCGTATACCAATGAAGGCAGTTTGGTTGCCTTTTGTACTTTTGAGATGGTATCTTCCCAATGCTTCAGTAATACTTTCAGTTCTGCATCCAGTTCTGCAACACGCTTTCCTTCGGCTACGGTACGTACTATTACTCCGAAGTTTTTCGGTTTGATACTTTGCAATAATTGCTTTAAGCGTGCGCGCTCTTCGCTTGATTTGATTTTCTGGGAAACAGAAACTTTATCGTTGAACGGAATCAGGACAAGGTATCGTCCGGCGAAAGATAGTTCACATGTCAGTCGCGGTCCTTTGGTTGAGATAGGTTCTTTTACGATTTGTACGATGACTTCCTGTCCCTGCTGTAAAACGTTCGAAATGGTTCCATCCTTATCAATGTCGGGCAATATCGATGCTTTCGACATTGGATAAAGTTTTTTTCTGTCGCTGATGACCTGCTTCAGATACTTTTGGTAAGAATTAAATTGAGGTCCGAGGTCTAAGTAGTGAAGGAAAGCGTCTTTTTCGAAACCTACATCCACAAAACAGGCATTCAGTCCAGGCATGAGCTTGCGTATCTTGCTACGTACATATTGCCAACCGAGAAAGACAGATTTCGTTCTTCTTTCTGGAACTCTACCAGGTTCTTGTCTTCCAAGAGCGCAATAGAGATTTCTTTAGGCTGTACATCTACTACTAATTCGCTTGTCACTTGTTACTTAGTTTTTAGAATGTTAATAATGCTTTTCGAAATATACAGACGTAACATGTTTCGATAAGATGAATAGTTTAGATTGGAAACTTGTCTGTAAAGTCTGTATTATCACATACACAAAGAACAAACCTGAAAGACTAGTAGGAGCTTTACAAGTTTGTTCTTTATTGAAGTCGGACAGACTAACAATTATTTTTTGCTTTTATGTCTGTTCTTTCTTAGTCTTTTTTTACGTTTGTGTGTAGACATTTTATGTCTTTTTCTTTTCTTTCCGCTAGGCATACTTTTAAAAATTTATAGGGTTAATACTAATGTTAATTTATTTCTTTACTGAAAGAGTAAATGTTTTTGCTGGCTTAAATGCCGGAATATTGTGCTCCGGAATAATAATAGTTGTATTCTTTGAAATGTTACGGGCAGTCTTCTGCGCTCTTTTCTTCACAATGAAACTACCGAAACCACGAAGGTATACGTTTTCATCGTTTGACAACGATTCTTTTACTGAATCCATAAACGCTTCAAGTGTGGTCAGGACTGTTGCCTTGTCAATACCTGTGTTTCTAGCAATTTCGTTTACAATATCTGCTTTAGTCATTTCGCTAATAATTATTGTTATACGTTATCTTAATTTTTTGGATTGCAAATATATAGCTTTTCTCGTTCTCAGAAAAATTTCTTTCGAACAAATTTTTATAAAAAGTGGCTTGTGCTTTGCTAAAACCTTTATTTTTGCTGAAAATTTGACTGGTATAAATATTGAAAAAACATTTTGGATGAGTTTGCTGAGCGACAAGATTATAAATTGGTATAAAGAGAATAAACGTGATTTGCCTTGGAGAAATACGAAAAATCCTTATAAAATATGGATATCTGAAATTATTCTGCAACAAAACGCGGGTAGCGCAAGGATATGACTACTACTGCCGGTTTATAGAACGTTTTCCCGATTTCCAGACCTTGGCAGATGCTGATGAAGATGAGGTGATGAAATATTGGCAGGGGCTGGGTTATTATTCCCGTGCCAGAAACTTGCATGAGGCTGCTCGTTCGATTGCCCGGGAGGGCGCATTCCCTGATACATATGCAGGAGTCAGGAAAATGAAAGGAGTAGGCGATTATACCGCAGCGGCTATTTGTTCCTTTGCCTATGATATGCCTTGTGCCGTTGTCGATGGCAATGTGTATAGAGTGATAGCGCGCTGGATGGGAGTGGAAGAGCCGATTGATACAAATTCCGGTAAAAAACTATTTGCGGAGCTGGCTGATGAATTGCTGGATAAAGCACAACCTGCATTATATAATCAGGCCATTATGGATTTTGGAGCACTTCAGTGTGTGCCGTCTTCACCTTCGTGTTTGTTTTGTCCTTTGTCTGACAGTTGTGTGGCTTTGCAGAAAGGCATAGTAGATGAGTTACCTTGCAAGAAGCATAAAACAAAAGTTTCTAATCGTTATTTTCATTATTTCTATGTACGTGCAGGGGCTTATACCTATATATATAAGCGCGGGGCAGGCGACATCTGGCATAATCTGTATGAATTTCCTTTGATAGAAACAGAGGCTCCACTTGACGGGCAACATATTCTTCAGATTCCGGAGTTTGAACGTTTGTTTGGAGGGTGTCAGATAGATAATATCAGGTTGGTGGCAGAAGGAGTGAAGCATGTGCTGTCGCATCGGATTATCTATGCTGATTGTTATGAAGTTGTATTGTCTGAAACAAGTATGCTGGGAAAAGAGTATCAGAGAGTTTTGATTGACGACTTGCATAAATTTCCCGTATCGCGCTTGACTTCTCGTTTTTTTTCTCTAATTTTGAAGCCAAATATTTAAAAGAAAGTAAATTATGTCATTAAATAAAGTTCAGTTGATAGGCAATGTGGGAAAGGATCCCGATGTACGTTATTTGGATAATGGTGTGGCTGTGGCAACATTCCCCTTGGCTACGACAGACCGTGCTTATACATTGGCGAACGGTACACAAGTTCCGGAGCGTACAGAATGGCACAATATTGTCTTGTGGCGTGGTCTTGCCGAAACAGTAGAAAAATATGTTCATAAAGGTGACAAACTGTATATTGAAGGAAAAATCCGTTCTCGTTCTTATGATGACCAGAACGGAATCAAGCGTTATATTGTAGAGATTTTTGCCGATAATATGGAGATGCTTACTCCGCGTACAACTCAGGCTGGTACGGCACAACAGCCAATGCAGCCGGGTGTCGCTCCTCAGCAGCCTTCATCGGCACAAGCGGTACAAACGGCTGACGCTTCCGATGATTTGCCGTTCTAAAGCCGAATGCTCTTTCTCCGTAAGCGGCATATGTCTGGTATATTACTTGTATAAGATATTTCAGACAGTACAGACTTGCGGCGAAAGAGAAAAAAGAAAATTGATGTTTAACTAAATATTTATTCCTTGGACCCTGACTCGTGTATATCCTACTTACAGGATTTATGTGACGGAGTGACCGTCGTTCCCCCTTCTATGGGGGCTATAATTGCATTGATTCTTGCAATTCTGTTATTGTATGCTTCTGGTTTTGTTTCGGCATCCGAAATCGCTTTTTTTTTCGTTGTCCCCTTCCGATCTGAGTAAGGTGGATGAAAATGAGCATCCTTCTGATTCACGCATTAGAGCTTTGCTTGATGATTCGGAAACGTTTTGACTTGCTACCATTCTTATTTCGAATAACTTTGTCAATGTAACAATAATCAATGTTGTGCAATTTCTTTTTTGTCCAGCGTGATAGATTTTGGCGATGCTCAGTTGCTTGAGTTTTGCTCATAACGGTTGTGCTTACTTTTCTGTTGTTGCTTTTCGGGGAAATCATGCCGAAAATATATTCTGCACAAAATACGTTGAAATTTTGCCGTAAAGCAGCACCGGTTGTTTATCTGTTGCGTTCTGTTTTTAAGCCCGTGTCGAATTTGCTGGTACATTCCACTTTTTGATAAACAAGCTTACCAAAAAACGTAAGGTTCCCAATCTCTCGGTCGATGAACTGTCGCAGGCTTTAGAGCTGACCGACAAGAATGAAATATCCGAAGAAAGCAAATATGCTGAAAGGCATTATTCGTTTTGGTGAGGAAACAGCAGAAGAAGTCATGACTTCAAGACTTGATATTGTAGATCTGGAAATAAACACTCCCTTTCCGGAGGTTATAAAATGCATCGTGGAAAATGCTTATTCCAGAATACCCGTATATGAAGAGTCGCGCGATAACATTAAAGGTGTTTTATATATCAAAGACTTGCTCCCTTATTTGGATAAAGGAGCCGACTTTAAATGGCAGAATTTGATACGTCCGGCGTTTTTTGTCCCTGAAACGAAGATGATAGACGATTTGCTTCGCGATTTTCAGGCCAACAAAATTCATATTGCCATCGTGGTAGATGAATTTGGAGGAACATCGGGCATTGTGACGATGGAAGATATTATCGAAGAAATCGTGGGTGAGATAAACGATGAGTACGATGAAGAAGAACGTACCTATGTGAAGATTTCGGAGAACGTATATATCTTTGAAGGAAAGACTTTGCTTTCCGACTTCTATAAACTGGCAGAAATCAATCCGGATGATTTTGAAGCAGTAGCTGGAGATGCCGATACATTGGCTGGACTATTGCTGGAATTGAAAGGAGAGTTTCCCGTTCTGCATGAAGTAATAAATTATGACCGTTACCGTTTTGAAATCCTCGAAATGGATGTTCGTCGTATAGTAAAGGTGAAAGTCACTGTAGGAATGAATACAAGTAAGGAAAAGAAAGATTGATCTATGCCTCTTCTTAAAAAGTGGATTGAAAACGGAGCTTTATTCGCTATCTGGCGCGTTGAGGAAACTGCCGAAGAGTTGAGAAAAATGCTGGTTGCTTCTTTGCCATACGATGAAGAATTGTCGCAGTTGAAGTCGGAGGCACGCCAGTTGGAATATCTTGCTGTGCGGGTATTGCTTCGTGCTGTTTGTGGAGAAAGAAAAACATTATTTCTCATTTATTCTTCAGGAAAGCCATTTTTGACCGACGGAAGTTTTCATATTACAATCTCTCATACGCGAGGATATGTTGCTGTTGGGCTCCATGCTACATACGAAGTAGGAGTTGATATCGAGTATATTTCCAATCGTGTTCGGAAAGTTGCCGGTCGGTTTATGTATCCGGACGAACTTCGCCATTCATCCGATACTGCTTATCTGCTTGTCCAGTGGTCGGCAAAAGAAACCATGTATAAGTTGCTCGATGAACAAGGAGTTGATTTTCTGGAGCATCTTCGTATTGTTCCATTCCAGCTTCAGACGGACGGCAGATGTGAGGGGCACGAGTTGCGAACTTCCTCACAAATTCATTTTGATATACATTATATAGCTTCCCCTGATTTTGTTTGCACCTGGTGTGTGCTGGATTGTTAATTCTTATGATATATATGTCAGGAAGTTTCAGTAATTTTTCGTACAAATTTCTCTAACATTTGTACGATTTTTAGAAAAATATCGAGAAGTTTTGATGAAGATATGCTGAAGTTTTGAATAAAGAATAAGGCTGCTTTTAACTGTTTGATAATCAGTTGAAAGCGGCCTTAGTTTTTTAAATATAGATTGATATGTTTTCTTTGTTTTTATGCCTCTTTGTTTTTTTGTAGAGTAAAGACGAACTCAAGTCCACCATGAGGATTGTTCTTGGCGAAGATAGTTCCTCCGTGGAACAAGACGGCATTTTTAACGATGGCAAGTCCCAGTCCGGTTCCTCCCAGTTTTCTTGAACGTCCCTTGTCTACTCGGTAGAAGCGTTCGAACAAACGGTTCAGATGTTCTTCCGGAACTCCAACTCCCGTATCGGAAAAGCTGAAATAATAAAATTTTTCATCTTCACGGAAGCAGTTGATTGTAACTGTTATGTTCGTACCGGCATAAGCAATAGCATTATCCATCAGGTTACGGAAAATAGAATAAATCAGCGAGTTGTTTCCGGTCAGTATCAGGTTGAAAGGAAGTTTGTTTACAACTTTTATTTGTTTTTCTTCCAATCCCAATGCAACTTCATTCAACATGTTTTCTATCAACTTGCTCAGGTTGACTGTTTCTATTTCTACCAGATGTGGAGCTTCATCCATACGTGTCAGTACAGAAATATCCCGTAAAAGTATAGTAAGGCGGTTACTCTGTGCGTAACTTCGTTCCAAGAACGTATGCATGGTAGCCGGTGTTATGTTAGGGTTATTCAAAATTGTTTCCAGATATCCCTGTATACTGCTCACTGGAGTTTTCAGCTCATGAGCGATGTTTTGTGTAAGCTGGCGTTTCAGTCGAGCCTGTTCTTCTTCCTGCGTCACGTCTATGATGGAAATTTCGAAGGCGTGATCCTGAAAAATAATACATTCTACTGAAAACGAACGTGCGTTTTGTCGATATGCAGTGAAAATCTTTTTTCTTCCTTATGAAAATTTCCTTCGTTTCGGTTCAGGAAATCCGTGATAGGAGCCAGTTCCGGAATGGAGAAAACTTCTTCGGTAGAAGTCAGGTTATGGTCGGATATCGTATTTGCATATTGAGTAAACAGGTTATTTACCAGAATTTCGTTTCGTTCGCGGGTAAATACTCCCAATCCCTCGTGTGATGTCTGTAAATGCGATATCAGTTTTTCACGTTCGATATACAGTGCTTCCTTAGCCCGGTGCAGTCGTTTATATATCTTGATGATATGTTGTGATATTTCTCCAAGTTCATTCTTTGGGAATGATTCCAGAATATCAAGATCTATCGGTTCGTTTCGGTCAGCCTTTAATGCAAATTGCTGCAACTGGGTGATAGAAGTTCCCAGTTTATGAGTAAAACGATAGAAGATAGACATCAGTATCAAACTGATGATAATAGTAAACCAGATGAATCCGGAATCAGCACGCAGATGTTCGCTCAGACTTACATTGTAAGGAAGGCTGAGCGTATTATTATTTGTTTGGACCGGATAATAACGTGCCGAATAAAAAAATTCTTCTCCGTTCAGACTTTCTGAGTAACGCTGATAGAATATCCACTGCCGTACATCAGGGCATCTTGTACTTCTTTGCGCGAGCTATGATTCTTAAACTGTCTGATTTCTTTTTTGGGGTATTTGTCGTAAAGCACTTTCACCTTCGGAAGTGATAAGTGTTACCCGCAGGTTAGGAATCATATGCGTAGTAACATAGTGTTGCAAAGTATCTACGCTGAAATTATCGTTTTCGCTGATAAAATCATATAATTGCGCATTATAGTTCTGCAACTGTGTATTCAGCAGTTCACTTTTGTATGACTTTTCGCGCTGATACTGAAACAGCATAAAGCAGACAGCAAAAGCGAGAAACAAAGTGATGACTGAAAGAAAAAGCCGTTTGTTGAATGGTAATAAACGATATGAAAAGTTTAGTCATGATAGTTTTATAGAATTATTCACATTCGAAACAGTAACCATATCCTAAACGGGTTACTATGTATTTGCCGTAGCTGCCTATCTTTTTGCGTAAACGGGTGATATTTACGTCTATGGTACGATCGAGTACATACACTTCGTCATTCCATACTTTTGCCAGAATATCTTCGCGTGAAAATACTCGTCCCTGATTTTGTAGCAGCAGCAATAATATTTCAAATTCTTTTTTAGTCAACGAAGTTTCCTCTCCGTCTATCGTGACTTTCTTCTGAGGTATATTTATAACGAGCCCCTTGTATTGAAGCTGTTCTTCTTCTTTTATCTGTACACCTGCCGTGCGGCGTAATACCGCTTTCACACGCATGATTACCTCACGCAATGAGAATGGTTTCGAGATATAGTCATCTGCTCCCAGGTTAAATCCTGTGATTGTATCGTTTTCAGTATCTTTTGCGGTAATGAAAATAATAGGAATTTCGGCTGTATCCTTATTAGCTTTCAACATGCGCGCCATTTTGAAACCAGATATTTCTCCCATCATCACATCTAGCAGCAACAAATTGTATTGTGTGATGTCTAGTTTCAATGCTTCTTCGGCAGAATAAGCTGTATCTACCGTATACCCTTCCATCTCAAGATTGAACTTCAGAATCTCGCAAAGGTCTTCTTCATCGTCTACAACAAGAATACGATAATCGTTCATAGTGCTTTTGTTATAATTAGTTGCTGCAAAAGTGATGCTTTTTTGTTTCGCCACGATGAAATAGGTATTACAAAAATATTACAATTCAGGACGCGTAAATTCTCCGGCAATGGAACGGTTCATTTCGTTCCGTACTTCTTTTGGGGTCAGGTTATGTCCGAACAGGAACATCAGTTTGGTTAGGACACTTTCTACAGTAGCATCAAATCCACTGATGACACCTGCATCTAAAAGATGAAGGCCGGTTTCATAACGTGCCATTTCTACCATACCTGCAGGACACTGTGAAATGTTCACAATGACAATACCTCGCTGGGTAGCTTCTTTCAACAAGCGGATAAACCAAGGTTTTTGCGGAGCATTTCCCGAACCATATGTTTTCAGTACCACTGCTTTTAATCCCGGTATACGGAAAACATTACTTACTACATTTTCTTGGATGCCGGGGAATATGGTGAGAATAAGCACATTTGTATCGAATACATAATGAGGATGCATCGGAAGATTCAAGTCTGCTTTCCGGATACGGTCGTATTCATACTTGATATGTATACCTGCTGTAGCCAGTGGGGGATAGTTGTACGAACGGAATGCATTGAAGTTTTCTGCATTGATTTTGGTTGTACGATTTCCTCGCAGCAGAAGATTTTCGAAGAAAATACACACTTCAGGAACTATTGCCCGTCCGTCCGGATACTTGGCAGCTGCTATTTCAATGGAAGTGATCAGATTTTCCTTACCGTCAGTACGTAACACTCCGATAGGCAACTGACTTCCGGTCAGAATAACAGGTTTGCTCAAGTTTTCCAGCATGAAGCTCAGTGCCGATGCCGTATAAGCCATGGTATCCGTTCCGTGCAGAATGACAAAGCCATCGAAATTATCGTAATTGTAATGAATGATTTTTACTAATTTGCTCCACAAAGCCGGTTCCATATCGGAAGAGTCAATAGGAGGGTTGAACTGATAAGAGGATATACGATAATTAAAACGTTTTAGTTCTGGAACGTTTTCTTGAAGTTGGTCAAAATTGAAGGCTTCCAGTGCTCCTGTTTCCGGATTTTCAATCATTCCAATCGTACCTCCGGTATAGATTAGCAAAACGGAAGGATAATCTGGCTTTATCATGTTAGTGTATATTGCTTAATTTGTCACAAAGATAGTAAAAAGAGTTCTAACCATGCAACAGTTGGGGAAAGAAAACAACAAAATGATTGTTTTTATGTGATAAATCAATTAATTATCCCTTTTCATGGTTTCACTTTTATCATTTTAGGGGTTTGATGTCTTATTAATTTATCGTCTAATAAGTGACATCAACGTTCGGCTGCTCGTCTGCATTACCATGTTCTTCGTCGAGAAGAGTAATAAATTTACTTCCTATAATACATCCGGAGGCATGTGAAGCAGCTGTTTCGTAGGTTTGTTTGTTCGATATGCCGAAACCTACCATGCGTGGATTACGTAGCTGCATATTCTCGATACGGCAGAAATATGCTTGCCTTTCTTCATTGAAATTGGTTTGAGCTCCGGTTGTAGCAGCGGAAGAAACCATGTAGATGAATCCATCAGTGTGCTGGTCTATTTCTCGTACCCGTGCTTCACTGGTTTCGGGAGTAATGAGCATGATGATGCGCAAATCGTACTGCTCTGCTATAGGGCGGAATTCTTCTACATAATCTTTAAATGGCAGGTCGGGAATGATTACACCGTCTATGCCGCAGCTTTGGCAACTTTTACAGAAATTTTCGAAACCATATTGCATGATGGGGTTCAGGTAGCCCATGAGAATAAGTGGAATACTTACTTCCTGACGGATTTCTTTCAGTTGGTCGAAGAGTTTTCTTAAAGTCATTCCATTTCGTAAAGCCTGGGTAGCTGCATTCTGAATGACGACTCCGTCTGCCATGGGATCACTGAACGGAATACCTATTTCTATCATGTCAATTCCCTTTTGTTCCAGAGTTTTGATTACTGTTGCTGTTCCTTCCAGTGTAGGACTTCCGGCACAGAAATATAAAGAAAGGATATCGTGGTGTTTTCTGCTGAATAATTCATTA
>ENA-OQAN01001245-OQAN01001245.1-human-gut-metagenome-genome-assembly--contig:-NODE-1245-length-11550-cov-9.343780_pt1 | contig 11550 bp, 11 predicted proteins | sample MGYA00242735_ERZ504527 | MGnify/ENA primary metagenome ERZ504527 (study PRJEB26092, sample SAMD00036230) | human gut metagenome | host: Homo sapiens | study: EMG produced TPA metagenomics assembly of...
TCCTGGCCATCTAATTCATAACGAATCTTAACAGACACTGGAAGTTGTTTTGTGGCTGTACCTTCATAATATACGTCATTACCTTTCGCATTCCATGTATATGTATTTCCGTCTTTTTGAAGGTTTTTCATTTGATTTAATGTTCTTAACATCTGTTAAGTTTAAAGTTTCTTTAATATTATTAATTCCATCCTCATCATGTAACCAGCTAGATACAATTGTATCGCTGATGGAACCATCTGAGTTTAATACAGAATAAACGGTTTCTGTTTTTTCTGTAGGATTTTCATCATTACTTTGCGCAAATACAGTCACAGGCATCATACTTCCTGCCATAACTGCACTCAACACTACACTACCAACTACTTTTACTGTATGATTTAAATTCATATTTATTCTCCTTTCGCTTCCATGTTTGATTCTGGCCAATTCTTTGTCGTCTTTTCAATGAACTTGTGGCAGAAAATCAACAATGAAGGCAATACTAATAAGATACTTACGACTGAAATTAATGCACCACGTGCTAATAAGATAACTAATGATTTAATTAAATCCATCTTAGCTACAAAGCTTACACCGATACATGCGGCAAAGAATGAGAATCCACTTGTCATAATGGAAACACTTGATTTTTCCATCGCAATCAAAGCCGCTTCCTTAACCTTCTTACCATGTGATAATTCTTCTTTAAAACGCGTTGTCATTAAGATGGCATAATCTACTGTGGCACCCAATTGAATAGTTCCGATAACCATACTTGCGATAAATGGAAGTGTAGTTCCTGTAAAGAATGGAATACCCATATTGATTGTGATCGCAAATTCAATTGTTAGTACTAAAATGACTGGAAGTGCAAATGATTTAAATGTTAAGGCAACAATGATAAAGATCATGATTACAGATAATACGTTAACCATCGCAAAGTCTGTATTTGTTGTTGTGATCAAATCACGTGTCATACTTCCTTCTCCACCAATCATAGCCTTCTTATCATATTTATGAATGATGGTATCCATTTTATCTAACTGTGTATTTAATTCATCGGTTGCAGCTTTATAATCACTGTTCACAACAATTAATTTCTTTCCACCATTTTGGAAAATATCCTTTACTACACTTGGAGTAAAGTTGGATGCAAGTCCTGGACCCACAAATTCTTCATACGCTAATACGTTATGAATTCCTTTTAAATCTTTGATTTCAGAACACATATTCTGAATTTCATTTGTCGTTAATTTATCATCCACTAAAACGAAATGTGTTGTTGTCATATCAAATTTATCTTTTAACTGATTTGTACCAATGATACTTGCAAAATCACCTGGCATACCAGAAATCAAATCATAATAGATATTTGTATGTGCCTGACCATATCCAAATGGAATGAAAATCAATACGAAGGCAACAAGAATTTTCTTATAATGTCTAATGACAAAACGAGGAACTCTATGTAACTCATTCAAAATTGTTTTATGTTTGTACTTTTCAATCGTCTTATCAAAGAACATCAACAAGCTTGGCAAAATGAAGATGGTTGATAATACACCAAGGACAACACCTTTGGCCATAACGATACCAATATCTCTACCTAGTGTTAACTGCATTATACACAAGGCAACGAAACCAGCAATTGTTGTGATTGAACTTGAAGTAATTGAAGTAAACGTAGCTTTGATGGCCTTAGCATAGCCTCTTCATTTGGAAGTTTTTGTTTTTCTTCTTGATATCTATGTAATAAGAAGATGGAATAATCCAATGTTACAGCTAACTGTAATACAACGGCCAAAGCCTTTGTGATATAACTAATTTCACCCAAGAATACGTTTGTACCAAAGTTATAAACGATTGGGAAAATCATTCCTAACATAAATACAACTGGAGCAATCGTACTCTCTAATCCTAAGAACAATACGATCATACATAATACAACCGCAATACCTGCATAGATTGGCGTATCGTGTTCTGTTTGATCTTTAGTATCTTCACTGATGGCTGACATACCACCTAAGTAACAATCATCTTTTGTATATTTTTTTATTTTACTAATCGCATTCATTGTACGCATTGACGATGTTGGCTCTTTAAATGTAACAATCATCATTGTACTGTCGCCAGAATAAAGCATATCCTGAATGCTTTCTGGAATTGCCTGTTTTGGAACAGAGATATCTAATACATCATCTCTCCAAATACATTTTTCAACTCCATCAATTTTATTGATCTCTTCCTTAATTTTTGCGGCCTCTTGATCCGTCTTGTTGTTGACAACCAAGAAGTCTACACTCGATAAGTTAAAATCATCTCCAAGAATCTTTTGTGTTTTCATAGATTCTGAAGTCGAAGGTAAATAAGATAATAAATCGTAATTAATATTTGTATTGAAATAACCAATTGCACTTGGAATCAAAAGAACAATGGCCACAGCCAAAATCATATTACGATATTTAACTATCCATTTTGACATCTTATCCATATCGAATCACCTTTTTTCTATCCTTTCCTTTACTACGTGAAGAGTATAGTACTAAACTGACCGCTAGTCAATATTTTTGTTTTATTTTTTTAAAATTCCCAATATACAATTGTTTTAATATGTTCAATCGGTCATTTTTATTTGTATTTTCTAAATTATTGTTTATAATAAGGATGGTGATAAGCATGAAAAGTAAGATAATCGAAAACAAGAAAATAAAAAGAAAACAACCTCTTACAGGCTGCCTTTAATCTATTCACAAAAGAAGACATCACAAATGTCTCTGTTAATGATATTGTAAAAAACGCAGGAGTCGCAAAAGGAACTTTCTATCTTTATTTCAAAGATAAATACCAAATACGCGATATTCTAATTCAAAAAGAAGCACATCGCCTTTTTGAAGAAGCCCACAAACAATTAGAAAAAAACGATATTCGTAATTTTGAAGACTCTGTTATCTTCTTGATTAATCAAGTATTGATTCGACTAGAAAACAATCCATTGATTTTAAAATTCGTTGAAAGAAACCTATCTTGGGGCGTGTTCCATGCCCAATTAAATACGGCTATTGATAATGATAGTTTCAATCTTATAAAAGAGTTTAACGAAATCGCAACCGCAAATGGATATGAATTCGAAAATTCAGAAGTCATACTCTACCTTATAGTTGAACTTACAGGAAGTACTTGCTACAACAGTATTCTTCACAGTCAACCCCTTCCTATCGAAGAATATAAACCCATTCTTTTCGATTCCATTCGAGCTATTCTTTCCCAAGGAAAGAAAAAAAGCTAGGACAAGCCTAGCGTACAATAATATAAATCATATAAATGACATATACGAGGATCGTAAAGATCCCCTTTTTTCTTGTCATTGTATCTCCCTTTTTCGCAATACCATAAATCAATAGAGAAATACCAATCAAGACAAAAGTATCAATAATATTCTGTGAAGTAGCCGCAATTGGATGAATTGTACTTGAAGCACCCAAAATAAATAAAATATTCATAATGTTACTTCCAATCGCATTTCCCAAAGATAAACCACTCTCACCTTTTCTTGCTGCAACAACACTTGTTACTAGCTCAGGCAATGAAGTTCCAATAGATACGACAGTTAAACCAATCAACGTATCACTCATACCAAGCATAGCTGCAATCTGTTTTGCACTGTCTACAGTGATGTCTCCACCCCAAATAATACACGCAACACCAATCACGATATAAATCAGGCATTTGATTCCTGATAAAGTTTCAACTTCCTCATCCTCAACACGATTCTTTTTAGCACTACGAATCAAGTTTAAAATAAACAATACTAAACCCACCAAGAAGATAATTCCTTCAAAGCGATTCAACATTCCATTTAACACAAAAATAGAAAGTAAGATGCTCACTAAAATATTGATTTTTAGATCACGATTCAAAATATCCTTATCCATTAAAAACGGAGTAATCACTGCACTAGTTCCAACCACAACCAACGTGTTGAAAATATTAGAACCCACAATATTTGAAATCGCAATTTCATTACTGCCCATTAAGCCAGCCGTAATACTCACACTCGCTTCTGGTAAGCTTGTTCCAAGTGCTACAATTGTCAAACCAATAATAACTGAAGGTACTTTTAACTTACGAGCCACACTTGCACTGCCATCCACAAACAAGTCTGCACCCTTCATTAAAAGGACCATACCTAATACTAATAAAAGAAATACCATTTTCTCAATCCTTTCAAAGTCATTTTATTATATCATCCAAGAAAAAATGAGCATCACAAATTATGACACTCATTTAACAAGAAACATAAGATATTTGTCCTTGACTTTTAAACCAATTTACAATTATATCTTACAAGCTGTATCGTATCCCGTACGAATCGCATTTGAAATATCAGATGCTTTTTGTGCGGCATCCCCGACAGAATAAACTTCAATTCCTGCGTCTTCTAATGAAGAAACATCAAATTCATTTGAACGTGCTCCCATCGCAAGAACGATGTGGTCGCATAAAATCTTAACTTCTTCACCATCTTTATTTTCACAAATAACAGAATTCAATTTAAATTCCTTTACCTTGTGACTCGGATATTGTGCCACACCATATTTTTTGTAGTTTTCCATCAAAGTCGGTAGAATAGTGCTACTTTCTTGTGCTGCAATTTTATCCATCATCTCAATCACAGAAACCTTGCATCCTCTAGATGCTAAATATTCAGCTGTTTCACAACCAACCATACCGCCGCCAATCACGGCAACTGTACCATAAGCTTGTTGTTCACCCGCAAGAATTTTCCATGCATCTAATACATTCACGTTTTCAATGCCCGTAATTCTAGGTGCTGCACTGTGTGCACCAACCGCATTGATTACTGTATCAAATCCTGCTTCTTTCAATTCTTTCACACTAGGTGCATGAGCCAGACATAAATGTACATTCGCATTTATTACGGCACGAGCCAAGTCTTGAGTTGCACGTCGCATTTCTTCTTTACGTGGTGGAACACACGCAATATTTAATTGTCCACCTAATGTTGTTGTCTTCTCAAACAAAGTTACATCGTGTCCTCTTAAAGCTGCAACACGAGCTACCTCTAAACCAGCAGGACCTCCACCAATCACAGCCACCTTTTTCTTCTTTTCACAAGGTGTGATTCGACGTGTATTTTCATAACCATTTTCTGCATTCAAGACACAAGATAAGAATTCACGGTTTTGAATCGCATCTGTACAACCTTTATTACAGCTAATGCAACGGCGAATATCACAAGCTTTTCCAGCCGCAATTTTTTCACCCCAGTCTGGATCAGTCAATAATGGACGTCCAAGCGCAACTATATCTGCCATACCACTTTCAATTACACGCTCTGCCATTTTGGCATCAATAATACGTCCAACTGCACTAACCGGTACATTTACAGCTTTTTTAATGTTTCCAGCAATATCTACAAAGAATCCATATGGCTGTACACCCATTGGAGGAATTGTATCGGCCATATTCCCTGTATGATTTGCCTGCGCAACATGGAACATATCCACGCCATCTTCTTCTAGCCATTTTGCGAATTCTACTGCATCTTCTTCATCAATACCACCTTTACCACGTTGTGGTGTCACAATTGAAAGCTTGTAATCAATAATCATATTTGGAACTGCTTTACGAATGGCACGAACAAGCATTCTGGCAAAACGTGCACGATTTTCTAGACTACCACCAAATTTATCTGTACGATGATTCATTTGTTTCGAACATAAACAACCTGTTAAACGATCTCCATGAATTTGAATAACATCTACACCTGCTTTTTGAGCACGAATCGCACAAGCACACATTTTATCAATGATTGAAAGAAGTGTTTCTTCACTAACTTCATCTGTAAAATACATCATATCGTGGTGCAGGCGTTTACGCATTTCATCAAATTTTTTCTGGTTAAACAAATCATTGATTACTTCTGCATCATATTCAGGATGAAAGATTTGAACCCCAAGTTTAGTTCCATACGCATGAACACTATCCGCAAGTTCTTTAAACGCAGGAATCAAATTATCATCATATAGTTTAGGAGTTGGTGAAAAACTATTAATAGGAGCTACATCCCCTAAAACGATATAGCCAACTCCACCTTTCGCAAGACGAGTATAAAATCCCAAATCTTGTTCACTGATCATTCCATGTTTTTCATAACCCGTTGTCAACGGTGGAAACATGATACGATTTTTAAATGTCTGTCCTTTAATTTCAATGGGCATTAAAATTTTATTTTCCATATAGAAAACCTCCTATTGTTTCTAAATATGCTTGTAGATAAAAGAAGCAACCACTTCTTCTACTTCTGCACGAGCTGGTAATGATGCAAAGTTATGTCCACCTTTTTCTAATGTATGACATTGCGCATTTTGATACACCTTTGCGTAACGCTTAAGCGTTTTATCATCGACCAATTTATCATCAGCAGCACGCACTAACAATACGGGACCATTAAATCCTGTCGCTTCTGTAAAAGGATCTGGATGTTTTGCCATTTCATAATTAAATGACATCTTGTAACATAGTCCTTCCACATCTGCATAATCTTTTCCTGTCTGCATAACGGCATCTGCGTTTTGAGCACAGCCAAACCACATACCCGCTCCTGGACATAATAGAATCAAACCATATGGCTGAATTTTAGGTCCACAAGAAGCGGCAATATATCCACCCATACTTTGTCCGGAAAGGAAAATCTTTTCTGCATCAACATAAGGCTGTTTAGCAGCCCACGCAAAGATATCTTCTGTGTCTTCATATAGACCGTCAAAACCCATATCTTCAAATTCGCCATCACTTTCGCCATTTCCATAAAAGCTAAATCGTACACTACCAATTCCTTGCTTTGCCAAAGCACGCGACATATGTGTATACATGGATTTATAACCACTGCAACTGCCACCAAAACCATGTAGATGGACCACAAATGGTACGGGTCCTTCTACATCTGGCAAAGTCACAACTCCACGCAGAGTATGACCCGAGCGATTTTTAAATTCAACTTGCAAAATATTCATAAATTATACATTCTCCTTTGAAGAACGACGAACTTTTAATTCTTCAAGCATTTCAGCTGTTTTCTTCTTTGTTAGTGGATATACGAAGTATAATACCGCAACAGCCAAGCCATATCCTACAAAGTAAATTCCTGTGTAGCTTTTCCAAATTGAATTGACAACTTGTGTCGTTTGAATTGCACCTGCTGTTACATTATAGCCAATCGCACCTAGAACAAAACTTGATAAACTTCCAGAAATTGCACTTGCTAATTTACGGAAGAATGAATATGTAGAATACACAATACCTTCATTTCTTTCACCTGTCTTTAATTCGTGGTAATCGATTGAATCATTTACCATTGCCCAAACCAATACTTGCATACCTGATGCACCTAAGAAACAAATACCATTAATAACAATAAACATCACTGGATTGTGAAGTGGAATAAAGAACAATACGCCAAATACAACAGCGGCAAATCCAGCTCCCATACAGCACCATTCTTTTTTACCAAATTTATTAGCTAATGGTTGAGTAATCGCAAAGGCAATAACGGCATATAAAACACTTAACATACCTGAAATAGCTTGAATTTTAATATTTCCAAAATAATCTTTATAAAGATATGTATTTAATCCATTCACAACAGAAGCTCCGATCATCCCAATTAAACTAAAGAACATAACGCCTAATAGTGCTTTGTTGTGAGAGATTTCTTTTAATACATTTAAGTAATTCAATTTTTGTCCTTCGGGACGTTCAGGAACTTCGACACGTTCTTTACACCAAACACAAGTAATTTGAAGACAAAGTAAACCAAGTAAAGCACAAATGCAAGCCAACATTAAGAAGCGTCCTGCCACTGGTTTATTATCAATATATAAGAACAATGGGCCAACCATAACCATTACTGTCATAAAAATCGTTCCACCTAGACTACGGTAACGAGAAAGGGCTGTACGCTCATTTACATTGTCTGTCATAACACTTGATAATGTACCGAATGGAACGTTAACACAAGTATATAAAGCTTCATATAATACGTAAGTAATAAACATATAAGCTAAACGTAAACCGTAATTCAAATTGCTGACATTCACAAATCCTAATATGCAAAGTACAGCCATTGGAAATGAGAAGACACGAATCCAAGGAATAAATTTACCACCTTTTGATGCCTTACGTGAATCCACAATAGCTCCAATAATGGGGTCGTTAATGGCATCCCAGATTTTTGTGATCAACATCAAGATACCAACATGAAATGGATTTACCTGCAAAACCAAAGTGTAAAATACTGACAAATACATTGCACGATATTGCTCAGTAAAGCAACATCCAAGATCGCCTAATGTATAACCGATCTTATCCTTCATAGAGAAGGGACGAACATTATTTTTTTTGTTCATGTGTTTTTTCCTCCTATTATTCACCAACACAATTCATAAGGACTATTCATCCTTTTCTACGCATATTGTAATTGAAATCGCTTTCGATTCATATCGAAAAATTGATTGAAAACTATCATAAATTGATATATTATGTAATTAAGGGAGGTGTAATTTTGTTAAACTATGCCATAAAACACTATTTTTTTGATCATAACGCAACCCGAGATTTCTTTTCAGGCAAAAATTACAATTTATTTCTGATCATAAGCGGTTCAGGAAATTCCAAATGCGGTGATACTACACTTTCTATACAGCCACAAAATTTGATTATTTTTAAGCCAAATGTAAGTGGAAGACTCGAATTTATTAATTCACATGTTCCTATGGATTTTTTCTTGATTCAACTTTCTTCAGAATTACTACAAGAATTATCGGATGAAAACACAAACTTGGAATTCAGTTTCAACGTAGTTCCATTTCAACAAATTTCGGTTCGTCTTGATAATGAAATCTATATGCTTATGAAAAATCTTGCACGTAAAATCACTTCATTTGGTAATCAACCTCAACAATTTGCAGCTTCGATTTTTGAGCGTGGCATACTACAAATGTTCATTGTCCTTGCTTTACGTGCTTGCATCCATGCAGAATCTCATACTTCTAAGGGCAGTCGACATCATTTGATGCTTGATGATGTTTTTCTTTACATTCAATCTCACTTAACAGAAGACTTAAGTTTAGAACGTCTAGAAAATGAATTCTATGTTTCACACGAACACATTTCAAGAGAGTTTAAAAAACAAACAGGACAAACAATTCATCGTTACATTGTCAAAGCTCGACTGGATTATTGTTGCAGATTAATTGAACAGGCAATTCCTTTGACAGAAGTATACAAAATGAGTGGCTTTGGAAGCTATAATCATTTCTTTCGTGCATTCAAAAAAGAATATGGAATGACACCTAGTGAATATTTCAAAACCATTAAAAATGAAGCTAGAAGTTCATAATATGCAGATTCAAAACATTGCCCAATATTGTGGTATACCCGATGTAAATTACTTTATCAAGATTTTTAAGAAAGTCATGAATAAAACACCAAGTGAATTCAAAGAAGAAATTCGATAAAAAAAACGTACTTCACACTACCAAGAAGTACGTTTTCTCTTACATATTTTTATTTTACGTCAAAGCCAAAATAACGGACTGCATTATTATATGAAATCCCCTTAACAATCTTTTCTAAAGCTTTATAATCGGCTGGATATTCACCATTTTCTACCCAATTACCTAATAATTCACAAAGAATACGGCGGAAATACTCATGACGTGTATACGACAAGAAACTACGTGAATCCGTTAACATACCGACAAAGTTTGATAATAAGCCAAGATTTGCCAAAGACGTCATCTGATCTGTCATACCTGTTTTGTGGTCATTAAACCACCATGCAGATCCTTGTTGAATCTTTCCAATGTTACTTGAATCTTGGAAGCAACCAATAATTGTGCCAATGGCCGCATTATCCATTGGATTTAAAGAATATAGAATTGTTTTAGGCAACTCATCCGTGATCGCAAGTGCATTTAGATAATCTGCCATTTCACTTGAAGGTGCAAAGTTATTGATACAATCAATACCTGCATCTGGACCTAACTTATTAAATACAGCCTTGTTGTTGTCACGCTTAACACCATAGTGTAGTTGCATCACCCAATTCTTCTTATTGTATTCTTTACCTAAAGTCACCATAAATGCAGTTTTAAACACTAACTCTTCCTCATGCGTAATAGACTCACCATTGAAACGCTTCGCAAAGATTTCCTCAACCGTTTCAAGCGATGCTGGTTTATACATTACATACTCTAATCCATGATCACTTACACAACATCCATTGGCTTCAAAGAAATCCATTCGATTCTTTAGAGCTTTAATCAATGTTTCAAAACTATGGATTTCAATTCCACTTACTGAACTTAAACGAGTTAAGTACTCCAAGTAGTCTGGCTTTTCTAAACTCATAGCTTTATCTGGACGCCATGCTGGAAGAACTTTAACATCAAAAGAGTCATCTTCAGCTATCTTTTTATGCCATTCTAAAGAGTCTGCCGGATCATCTGTAGTACATAATAATTTAACATTCGAGTTTTGAATTAAACTACGCGCACTCATACCCTTCAATTTTTCATTACATAAATTCCATACTTCTTCCGCTGTATCGCCATTTAAGTAACCTTCATAACCAAAATATTTTTTAAGCTCTAAATGAGACCAATGATATAAAGGGTTGCCAATCGCCATTTCCAATGTTTCGGCCCACTTTTGGAATTTTTCACGATCCGATGCATTTCCTGTAATATATTTTTCCTCTACACCATTCGAGCGCATTTGACGCCATTTATAGTGATCCCCACCAAGCCATACTTGTGTTATATTTTCAAACTGACGATCCTCATAAATTTCTTTTGGATCCAAGTGACAATGATAGTCAATAATTGGCATATTTTCAGCGTATTCATGATACAACTTTTGTGCGATTGGCGTAGATAATAAGAAATCTTTATCCATAAATTGTTTCATATATATTCCTGCTTTCTAGTTGTTTTAAAGTAATATGGACCGATATTCATAGGGAAAATAGAATATCGATCCTTTTTTATATATAGTAACAGACGACTAAAAGTTAGACATTTTAATGTAAGTATATTGTTGTTGTAAATTAGGAGAAATAAATACATGATAGTAATCTGTTGCTACCTAAATTATTGGTTTATCTTTGAACGCGGCCTGAACCGTCTCCACCTGCCAACTTCAACACTTCGTCCATGCTCACCATGTTGAAATCACCTTCGACAGAGTGTTTTAAACAACTTGCGGCTACCGCAAATTCAATGGTTGCCTGAGGATCATATCCTTCTAGGCTTGCGGCAATCAATCCAGCTCCAAAGCTGTCTCCACCACCTACACGATCTACGATCTGCATGTTGTATCTCTTTGAGAAATAATAATCTTTTCCATCATACAACATAGCTGACCAGTTGTTGATATTGGCATTGATTGACTCTCTTAATGTGATGGCTACTTTTTCAAATCCAAAGCGTTTTGTCAATTCACTAGCTACTTCCTTATATCCTTCGCGATTGACTTCACCACTTG
>ENA-OQAN01001246-OQAN01001246.1-human-gut-metagenome-genome-assembly--contig:-NODE-1246-length-11546-cov-3.229705_pt1 | contig 11546 bp, 27 predicted proteins | sample MGYA00242735_ERZ504527 | MGnify/ENA primary metagenome ERZ504527 (study PRJEB26092, sample SAMD00036230) | human gut metagenome | host: Homo sapiens | study: EMG produced TPA metagenomics assembly of...
CGTCATCGTCCGTAAGGTCTGGCCGCTGCCGTACGCTGGCGCAACGGGCGACGGGTCGCCGGTAGCCATCGCAAGACCGGGCGCGGCTGCGTTGGCTGGTGCCGGTGATTGCGCGTCGCGCTTGTACTGCATAAGCTCCACGTCATCAACGCGAACTTCCCAGCGCTTGATGCTCTGGCCGTCCTTCTGATAGCTGCGCGTGTGGATGTGACCAATAAGCGAAATCTTGGTGCCCTTGCGAAGCCACGGCGCGAGCGCTTCAGCGCGCTTTCCGAACATGACGCAATCAGGCCAGTTGGTATATTCGCCCCATGTGCCGTCGCCGTTCGGCGTGCGCTCGTTGACAGCAAGCGAGAACGAAACGACGGGGTTTCCGCTCTTCGTATAGCGCAGCTCGGCATCTGCGCCGAGATTGCCCGACAGCGTGATCTTGTTAAGACTCATCGTTATCCTCGCCCTTCCTCGTTATGAACACGTCGATGTTTCTTGGGATAACCGAAAAGTTATGCAAGTTCCTTATCGCGTGGAGAATGTCGGTGAGCCGACAAGCAATGCACGTCAAACACGCAAGCATAGCAACAGTAAAAATGAAACTGATGATGTACTCGACACTATCAGCGTTCATGCGAACACCTCCATGAGCGCCGCGCGCTGGTTAGCGCCAAGGCCGCGAAGGCGGCGCGATTCGGAAATGTGAAGCTTGCGCATGGTCTGCTGCGTGCGGGCGAAACCGTAGCCCGGTGCCGCTTGATGAGCGTAAAGACCTTCATTCGCGCCACGGTGTCATCAGTGCAAGCCATGTTGAGCACGTCGGGCACGCTGTAAGAGCCATCGGCAACGCCTTCAAGATCGCGTGGCGGCGCTGTCGTGCGGCCTTCGCCTTTTCGAGGTTTTCGCGGCGCTGCTCAGTTGTCAGATTCGGAATCATCTTCGTAACCTTCCTTCTCGTAAGTGATGTATTCGGTGCCGTGCGTCAGCTTGACGGGCGGCGTGTAGTCCTTCAGGGCATCATCAACGCTTCGCGTCATGAGCTTGCGTTTGAGCCGTGCCCAGTCATCGTCGTTAAGCTCAACGGTCTTCATCGCACCTCATTTCTTCGTGACGCGGTAGGTGCCCGAGAGCCGAACGCTTTTGAGCGTGCTTAGCACGTGCTCGGCGCACTCCTTTCCTACGATGGTCAGCGTTTGGGCGGGAATAGTGATCTCGTAGACCGTCTTCGCTTCCTGCTTCTCGCGCTCCCACATCTTCTGCAAGGCCGCATGCGTCTTCTCTAACGTCTTCTGCATCTCTCGGCTCAACTTCACTTCTCTTGGGCTGAAATCGACCTCTTGCGGCTCCACTGGCACCCTCCCTTCTCACGACTGCCTGATAATTACTTCTTATCTGGCACGGGCGGTTCTAACCCGTACCGAAAGCGGCGGTTTATCTCGCGTTTCGTCCTCGGTCGCCGCGATGCCCGAAAACGGCGTTTTGGTTCACCTTTGGCACACCTCCTAACCCGCCGCGCGGCGCTTCGCTTCGCTGAAGAGCTGAGCCGCCGCCGCGTCGCGTCCGGGCATCAGGTGGCCGTAGATTCGAAGCGTCGTTGCTTCGTCCGCGTGCCCCATGCGCTCAGATAGCGTCTTCAGGTCGCAGCCGTTGGCGATGAGCCATGAAGCGTGCGTGTGACGCAAGCTGTGAAACGTGATCTCTCGCGGTAGTCCGCACGCGTCGCGTATGCGGCTGAAAGCCCGTGAAATCGTCGTTGGGCGCATATATGAGCCGTCTAGCGTCACCAGTGGGCAATCTGCGCCCAAACGTCCCAGAACGGCGCTCTGAAGCTTCGTGAAGGCATCAATGACCGCGATATCGTCTTGCGTAAGCGCGACGTTGCGGCACTTGCGGCCTTTGGTGACGTTTCGGCGATAGGGCTTCTTGCCCTTGCCTCAATGACGTTTCCGCCGACGTGGACGTAAGACAAGACGCGCTTAACGTCGATGCGCTGCACCGCGCACACCTCGCCAACGCGCATGCCGGTAACGAGCGACAGCCACGAAGCGAAGGCGTAGACGGCGGCGCGGTAATCGGCCTTCGTCTTGATCTCCTTGCTAAGCGCACCCTCTAGCTTCTCGTTGAAGCCCTCGAAATCCCATTCGGTGAGCGCTGAAGCTTCGTGCCGTACCGGCGACGGTTTGGCGACGTACACCAGCGGGTTAGCGTCGCAAATACCAGCGTCTACAAAGTGGTTATAAGCTCCGCGCAAGAAGTTGTGGACGTTGATAACGCTATTGCGGCAAAGACCTTGCCCGCCTTCGTCCTTAGCCATGAGCAAGCGTTGCTCAAAGCGGTTGAAGTCCATCACGCCAAGATCGTGCGCGTTTGCGGTCTTCAGGTAACGTGCGACGTAGCGGCAGAACAGCCGATAGCTCTTAATGCTGTTCGGGCTTGCGCCGTTGCGCTCGCGCAGTTGCACGTATCTTCGAGCAAATCGGTCAAGCGGGCGCTTCTAACCGTTCCGTCAGCCGTCACGTAAGCCGCCCACGTCTCAGCAAGGGCTTGCGCTTCCTCTTCGGTAGCCGCATTCGGAAACCGCTTATAAGGGCGAATTGCCTTGCCGTCGATGCTGCGTCCAAGGTACAAACGGCACTCGAAAACGCCATCCGCACCGCGCTTGACCTTAACGCCCATCATGACCACTCGCAGTTTTCACGAATCCGCGAAGGGCAGTTATCGTCGTGGCAGTCCGCGCAATCCAACGGCTCTTTCCTGATGTTGAACTCAACGATTCGGTACTTCAGAGAAAATCGGATGAGCAGCAGCAGGGCATGAGCAAGCGAGTTGGTAAATTGGCCGTTCCAGAACGGGCAAAGTCCGCTCATCGCACCGCGAACCTCATACTTGCCACCCATGCTAATTACCGGCCTTCTTGAAGGCTCGAAGCACGCAGACCGTCGCAAAGACGATGAAGAGGGCGTAGGCGAGAAGCCCGAACCCAACTCCGAAGAAAACTCCAACGGCGACGCTAGCCACGATAGACAGGACGGAGAACAGCACGACTGCCAAACAACCGTAAACACCGCGCTCGGTGATCTTGCTTTCGTCCATTACTGCTCACCGCCTTCAATCTCGTTGCGAGCTATGGCGGCGTTAGCCCACATGATGCACTCTTCGAGCTTCGTAAAAGCAAGCGATTTCTCGCGGCTTTCCGGGCATTCGCCTTGAATGGTCACGGCAAGCCCTCGCGCGGTGCTGCGCAAAAGCTCGAATCTCGCGGCTGGTCGCCGTGCGGGGCGTGGTAGGTGAAATTGCGCGTAATGGTCTTCGTATTCACGTGTTACCTCCTAAAACGAAACCGATATGAGCGCTAGGAACACAAGAAACAGGGCGATTGCCAGAAGCGATTGATAAGCCCAGTAGCAGACGCACCAGAAGGCGGCCATAGTCGCTACGGTGGCAATCGCGCAAAGAACTATCTGGTAACGCTTCACTTCTTGCCTTCAATCTCGGCAATCAGGTAGTCAAGGCACTGCTTGCACTTCTGCAAGTCCTGAACACCGCCCTTGCGCCGCCAGCGCCAGATGTACTTGAAGGCTTCCGCCCACCAGTGGGCGGCGATGGGCGGCAAGGCGTACTGGTCGCCGCTCATCATTGAGCGCATAGCTCCATGCACTCAATCTGACCGTCGCCCGCGTAATGGTCGGGATGCTCGACGGCGTTTCCCTGCGAAAGCTCCGCAAGGCTCTTGGCGTTTTTCGTCTCAATCATCGGTAGACAACTCCAATCATCCATTCGCAAACCCACCTGTAGAACGCCCGTAGAAATGGCTGAACGTTCGTGTCATCAGCCCAACCGGCAATGCCAATGAACCCGTCTTCGTTGAACGAGATTGCTTCGCGCCCTTGGAAGTAGAAGCCGCTCACGCGCAGGAAGGCGCTCTTGATGCCCACGCCGTCTTCGGCGAGGTTGATTTGCGGCTGGTACTTCTTGCGGTACGCCGGGCGCATTTCCATGTGGTGCCCGTCGCGCTCGTGCCGCGCGTACTCGATTGCAAGGAATCCTTCGAGCGCTCGAATGTCGTTCCAAGCAATCAGCTCGTATGAGAGCTTGCTTGCGAACAGCTCACGCGCAGCGTCTCGTGTTGTCGGTGCCATCATGCTTTCACCCCCAATTCGCCTGATTGTGGAAAACTCTGTTGAAAAGCTGTGTAAAACCGCTCTGCTGTCGCACGAATGAGCCGCACAAAACAAGGCCGCAAAGAGAAGAAGCAAGAGAAGAAACCTTGCTTGATAGGTTGACCAACAAGCACGTTCGGCGGGTTTTGGTTTTGGTTCAAGGAACCAAAACCCGCCTTATCTTGTTTTGTTTTGTTTTGTTTTATGGTTAGGCGACCATTTGCGAGTGGGTTTAGCCAACCTAAAACCAGCGGTTTTGCATTGGGTTTACAAGTCATGTCTTTACACCTCCTGACCTGCTGAATCGTTGTTCTTTGCGTTTTTGCGCGGCCTTCCGCCCTTGCGCCCGTTTGCGCGTTGGCGACCGAAATAAAGCGCGTTTTTGAGCATCCGAAAGTTCGTCAAGAAGCCGTCAGGATCGCGTTCGAGAAGCCCGATATCCAACAGCTCAGAGACGAAGGATTTGCAATCCTCAATCGCCATGAACTCATCGAACGCGCCGGATTGCCCGAAGCCGAGAACGCCCGCGAGAATAAGCGCGTCTTCCTCCGTCTCGAATGCGATGCGGTGCCCTTTGGTCGCCGCCAGATACTCGCAGAGCCGCCACCAGCGCCCGTATCCGTCATATCCCCGGCGATGTATGAGCTTTGGCACTTAACGTCCTGAGAAGCGTTTGAATCGTGCGAGAAGAAGGCCATAGGCTCTTGCGCGGCGGTCGTTTCCTCCCTTGTAGGCACGTTGTCACCCCCTAACCGTCTTCCTCGTCGCCGAACTCGCACGCCTTGCCGCTTTGGTGCCATCCGCTCCATACGCAGCGCCCTATCTCCCGGCAGTTCGTCCAAATGTCGCGCCCGCGAAACGTGCAGCAGGTCTTGCCCTTCCAGCGCAGCGTTTCGAACTCACATGCTTCGGGGTCTGGCATCGGCGGTTCGCCGAAATCGAGCGGCAACGCTTCCTGCGCGCTATTCCGTCTCATCGCTCGAAATGTCATAGGCGATAGAGCCGCCAACGTAGGTGAGCAGCTTTTGCATGTTCTTAACGGCGCTAGGCTCAGGCTTCGCGTCCTCTTCAAGCAGCGTGTCAACCCATGCAAGGGTTCCGCGAATGATCGCGAGCGTTGAGGGCATGTCGATATCGAGCGCTTCGCCGGTCTTCTGGTTAAGGAGCGTCATGCTCCCGTTCAGCGCGAACGTCGATGCACCGACCTTGGCGATGGTGCCGGTGATTTCCTTACGCTTCATCTTTCTTCTCCTTGTCGAACATGGACGTTCTAAGCTCGATGCGCATTTCCGGGTGCCGCTCTAGCAGCCATCGCGCGAGCAAAGAACTGTCGCTGTTGTTGATTCCGTAGGTGTGTTCGTTGCCCTGATCGTCAACGAATGGAACGCCAACGAGCTTCACGGTGCCTTCGTAGCGCTGCTTCTCGATGAGATACTTAGTTGAGACGCGAAGCCCGCGAGCGTCGATTGCGAGCGCCGTAAGCTCGATTTCGCGCAGCGCCTTCGGGTTCTTCTCGCACCACTCCTTGAACAGGTAGCGCCTATCGGCGACCTTTAGCGGCATCGAGTAGACGCGCTGGCGCTCATCGCGCATGACGGCTTCGAGCGGTCGCGTGTAGTTATCGGTGTCCATGCGGGCACCTCGCTTCGCGGCTCATGACGCGTCGCAATGCTGCTTCCGCTTCCGCCCTGCTCGCCGAGGGCGCTACCGGTAGCATCTGACGGCGATACACGGTGCCGATGCCCCGGTTTTCGGGCGTGCTCGCGTCTTCCTCTATGCGCGCCATCCAGAAGCCCGCATTGTCGCGGTAGACTTCGGCCTTCATGACCACATCACGCGCCAGAGAGCGCGCCAACCACGACGTAGAGCGGAACGAGAAGCCACCAGCCCACGCTTTCGCATAGCCAGAGCAGCGCGTTGCATGCAAGCGCCGGATGATTCCCGACATGGTGAGAGCCGCAAGCGCATACAATCCCCAGCGCTGCCAGCGCGGCATGCGCGCTATACTGTCTTCTGTCAATTGCGGCCTGCAATTTGACGCGCCCGTTCGAAGTTGCCGCTTCGGGCGGGCATCTTTCTTCGCAGCCATTCGCGCGTTTTCGCAACGGCGCATCTGCACCACTGGCGCTGCGCAGCGCTTAGGCCGCACGGTTTGGGCATTCGTAATACCACCTCCAAAACCAAAGGTTTTCTTATCGGTTTTCACGTTTCGAAACCTCCGCTTTAGTTGCTCGAAAGAGCGACGATGCCCAAAAGCTCATCGGCGGTACACTCATAGAGTTTGCAAAGCTCTATGAGCATGGGCGCTGTCGGCGAAGTCTTGCCCGTCTCCCAATTGCTAAGCGTCGTGATGGAAACGCCAAGAAGAGTCGCGGCCTTCTGAGCCGTAAGACCTTTCCGCTCGCGCGCTGCCTTATAGTTCTCGCTCATTGTTCACCTCCAATCATCCGAAAGAGAGATGAAATAAACCATACGGCTTATTTCGGGGCAAGCAAAAGAGTAAGCCGTTTGGTCTAGCGTGTCAACAATAATTTGTATACAATTATCCGAGACGGTTACGTTTGATAGGGGTTGCTATGGATAGCACCGAAACAAAGAAGCTCATTGGCGCTCGAATTGCCATCGCACGCAAGGCTAATGGCTTCAACCAAGATCAGCTTGCAGAAGCGGTCGGCGTTCATAAGCAGACGATTTCTAGATGGGAAAGCGGGAAGCGCGCACCCAACGGCGAAGAAGTCAGGCTAATTGTTGAGACCCTGAATTGCTCTGCTGACTTCATCCTTGGCTTGACGGATACGCTAAAGATTGGTGGCGGAAATGACTAGAAAAGAGAAATTACAAGCGATTGACCCAAAGAAGGTAATCGTTTTTGATACCGAGACAACCGGCTTGAACATCGGCGGTTCTCGCCGCGATGAAATACTGTCCCTTGCTGTCATGAATCTTGAGGGTGACGTTCTGTTTTGCGACCTATTGAAGCCATCAGATCGCAAAAGGTGGCCTAAAGCAGAAAGCATAAACGGAATAACCCCGTCTATGGTGAAGGACAAGCAGACGATTATAGAAAGGCGTTCGGAAATTGAACCGATTTTCAAGAGCGCTAAGCTATACGTCGCATACAATGCCGATTTCGACCTAGGATTTCTTCGAGCTTCAGGCTTGGATATACCAGATCGACAGACGTTTGACGTGATGAAGGAGTTTGCGAAGATACACGGGGCATGGGACGGCACGCATGATGAATGGTCATGGTGCAAGTTGGAAGATTGCGCGGCTTTCTACGGATATCGTGACTTCGGAGCGCATGACGCGTTGAACGACGTAAGAGCAACAGCGCATTGCTTCAATTCGATTCTCGATGATTTTCTTTTTGGTGAGCCGCGCCGCCGCCCGAAGCGCGTAAAGGATGAGTTCGGCGATTCCTATTTCGAGTATGGCGACGAAGAGTTTAGAAGCATCGTTTGCAGCGGCTATGCTGCTTCATTGGCTGATGCTGGCAATGCAAACAACGCACCGTTAGTTAACGAAAACCAGCAGCAAACAGAGCATGAGAAAGACAGTGCGAGCAATCAAACAACAAGCAATCATGCCGTGTCAGGTCGGCGGAACACGAATAAAGCGTTGGTGCTAATCGGCTCCGCTTGCGCATTAGTTGGGCTTGCAATCGCTGTTTTAGGCGCTGCAATTGTCGGCGTTCCAATTGCGATATTGGGCGCATTGCTTGCCTTTGGGTCAAAGGGAAGGAAATAGAAAACCCTGCGCGGCTTCTTGGCGGTCGGCGCGCAGGGCAAGTGCAAAGAACGAAGCGCAATAGCGCACTCGTTCTAAGGGGTGATTTTAGCATGGTGAAGAACCGAGCTGCCATATACGCGCGGTTCAGCTCGCACAACCAACGCTCAGAAAGCATTGAAATACAAGTTGAGAACTCGCGCGAATACTGCGAGCGCGAAGGCTTGCAGGTCGTGCGCGAATACTGCGACTATGCGCAGACAGGGCGCAACGTAGATCGAGCAGAGTTCCAACGGATGATGAGCGATGCGAAGCTTGGTCTATTTGATTTTGTGGTGATTTACAAGGTAACTCGCATAATGCGCAACCGCGATGAAATGGCATTGGCGCGAATCATGTTGCGCAAGGCCGGTGTAGAAATACTTTATGCGGGCGAAGAGATAGCGAGCGGTTCGAGCGGAGTTCTTCAGCTTGGAATGCTCGAAGTTCTCGCAGAATGGGAAAGCGCAATAGACAGTGAGCGCATTAGAGACGGAATCCAGAAGAACGCCGAACGGTGCATGGCTAATGGTCGCACTCTCTATGGATGGGATATCGTAGAAGGACGATACGCCATCAACGAACGAGAAGCAGCAGTGCTTAGGCGCATGAAGAACCTTTTGTTTAGCGGTAACTCAGTCGCAGAGATCGTGCGCGCCGTTGACGGTGAGCGCAGCAAGCGCGGCGCTAAGTTCAATCAGGATACCGTCACGAAGCTTCTAAAGCGCGTGCAGAACGCAGGTGTCTACAAGTACGCAGGGCATGAGGTAGAAGACGGCATGCCCGCCATATGGTCACAAGCAGAACAGGACATGATAAACAGCATCCTTGGCGACCGTCACCGCCCACGAAGGAAGATTGACAGCGCATTAGAGTTCCCGCTTAGTGGAAAGCTCTATTGCGCTCGATGCGGTATCCAATGGCAGGAACAAGCGGAACCTCTAAAAATGGCTCTGCATATCACTATTACAAGTGCCGAAAATGCCGCAGGACGGTTCGCCGAGACTTGATAGAAGATGCAGTGGTCGATATGACCTATGAAGCCGTAAAGCAAGCAGACGTGAGAAAGAGAATTGCAAAGACGCTTGCTGGCTACGAAGCTGAGCGGGCGACCGAAGAAAAGCCTGAAAGCTACTTCATCAAGAAAGAGATTCGGCGTATAGATACGGCATTTGAACGCATCTGGCAAGCGATAGAAGACGGAATAGCGCCGCCCGGTGGAAGAGAGCGCACAACCGAGCTGAAGCGCCAGAGAGCGGAATTAGAAGCCCGCTTGCGCGTTGCCGAGCAATCGGAAGCACTAGAACCATCGGTTGACGATGTGCTTTTGTGGCTTGATGATCTCGCTAACGACACAACACCTTTGGAAATTCTCAATGAGTTTGTCCGATTCGTTGAGATAGACGGAAAAGATGTAACCGTCTACTTCATGTTTGACGAACTGCCGGATGATTTCACTCCAAAACAGAAAAAGGCCGAACACCCTTGCTACCAAAGGTGTTCGACCAATTCTCTTATGGTGGAGGCGCGGAGAATCGAACTCCGGTCCACGAAAGCCCCCTGATTGGCATCTCCAAGCTCAGTCGCTGGTTTTGTCTCGGACGCTTTGCGCGCAGCGACACGCTCGCGGCATCCCAACCGGTTCGGTCTTAGCCCGCGCCATACCGATTACGTGCGCAGGAGCATTCCCCTAAAATGACGTCGCGCCGGTGTCGGGGAAATCACCGGGTTGACGCGCCGCTATAAACTAAGCAGCGAGAGCCATAGGCTCAAAAGAAGAGTTGTTGTCAATTCAATTTGACGGTACCCCTGTTTAACGAGGCGAGGAGACCTCGGCTTGCTTCCTCTCTCAGAGCTATCGTGTCGAAACCAGTCGCCCCCGAATGTCGGGAAAGTCTGGATGGCATTGGGCACGAGCACCCAACACCCGTCGACTTTTCAAGGAACACGCGGGGTGAGCCCCGCTCGTGGATAGCTATCTTACCACGTTCTAAAGGCGGACAGCTGCTCTATGCACGAGCTGTGAAGACCATAATGTGCACCACACTTCGCACTTTTGCTACCGGACACGTCACGTATATTTTCGCCAAGCAAAATTGACCCATCGAAAGGACCGTTATGGATACCAAGCAGCAACTCGTCAATGCCCTCGCAGGTCTGGGCTCAACCATTACCGAAGCTATGGATGTCATCGAAGGCTTTGTCCCCTGCGGACATCCCGCCCTCACGGTATCGAACGCACTCGTCGTGCTGGACGCTGACGATGATGCAGCTCTCGCCCAGCAGCTTGAGACCGTCGAGGGCTTTATCGACCATGTGAGTGAGAACCGCGGCGTGTCCGCCTACCACGGCATCGAGGTCGAGCTCGCGGGTCCAAAAGCTGATCTGCTCGCAGCAATCTGCGAGGTAGGCGCCCTTATGCAGACCGCAGGCGTCAAGAACACCCAGGTCAACGAGTGGGTCTACCGCAGTCTGGCAGCACTCGATAGCTCCGACGAAAAGGCAGCCGAGCAGCTCGCAGAAAGTCCCGCCATTAAGGCCGAGCTTTTGTAAATAGCAGATGCGGGTCCCTTGGCGCATCGTCGTCCAAGAGGCCTGCAAACAGTTCGCGTCAACTGATAGCCGCGCCGCCGCGTTCGGCCAAAATAAGAATCGGCATCATTTGACGAGGTGTCTTTGCTGCAAGATCGGCATGTTCGAGCAGTTTGCGATCGTTAGTTACCAAGTAATCAACCTGGGCGCGTTTGCATGCGGCGAGTACCAAGTTGTCCTCGTAATCGCAATGGAGCGCTAAGTATTTGTCGGCTAGCCACAGATCGGATGCGTCTGCGCCCACGGCGGTGGCGTTTTCGGTCATATTTCGAACAAACGCCAGCGCGGCCTCGCCTATCGCTCGTGCCGATGTTTCGTCGGCCGAGCCTTTTTTAGCAATAACCCTGCGCTTCAGCTCGTGTTGGACAACGTACAGTACATCCTTGGCGATATGCACCGGAAAGAGCAACGTTGCGCCAGATTCCGCAGCCCGTCCGATAAACGCACGCGCGGCAAGCGACTCGGCATGGTCGACGCAAAACGAATCAACCCATACGTTGGCATCCACCATTATTTTGAGGGGAGCCCCGCTCACAGGATCATCTCCTTTTGGCGATAGCGCTCGTCCATGGCTTCGGAATAGATTGTGTCCCAATCGCGATCGTCGGATACGGGCGACGTAGCGATGCCCAAATCTGCATAAAGCCGGTCTGCCGCTGCCCATGATGCGGCGAACGGAGTATCGGGCGCGACGGATTGCCGCCGGTCGTCGACGGCCGCAAGCACTTCCTCGCACGAACCACCGCCCTGCGCGACCTTGGCCACCACCTTTTTGATGAGCTCGGGCAGTGACCTGCCCGAAAGCTGCAGCGCTTCCTCGGCGCGCTCTTTAACCGAGCGATCTACGCGAACGTTCACCTGCGCCATGCCGCTAACAGCACCCATCTCAACCTCACCTTCGACTCCTGCTATCTTAGCTAGCACAACTATATATTGCTGCTAGCACACGGTCAAACGCAAAAGCCTGCATTCTGGCGGCTGCAACACCGTCCGAATGCAAGGCCATTAACCTCAAGCAAAAAGCGCTAACGCAGG
>ENA-OQAN01001247-OQAN01001247.1-human-gut-metagenome-genome-assembly--contig:-NODE-1247-length-11545-cov-2.891137_pt1 | contig 11545 bp, 17 predicted proteins | sample MGYA00242735_ERZ504527 | MGnify/ENA primary metagenome ERZ504527 (study PRJEB26092, sample SAMD00036230) | human gut metagenome | host: Homo sapiens | study: EMG produced TPA metagenomics assembly of...
TAAGAGATTTAACTTCGTATGTCATTTTTTATACCTTTTATTTTTGATATTTTTCCTTATGCAAAGGTCGAACGAAAAAACTGTTTCTACCCTCTCATTTCACTAATTGGAACTCAAGTTTTCAAGCTCTTTATAACCACTGCATATCGAAAAATATCATTGCTGAGTGCACTTGGCACTCTATTATTTTCCAGTAAAGTATTTAACCGCTGACGCAAAGAGGTGTTGGTCTTTATTTCCTGGAATATTTTGGAAGAGACCGTCTTCAAAACGTTCTGAGTGACCCATCTTACCAATAATTTGACCGTTCTTACTTGTGATACCTTCGATAGCATTTACAGATCCGTTAGGATTGTATTTAGAATCCATGCTTGGTTTACCTTCAAAGTCAACATATTGGGTAAAGATTTGACCATTGTCACGAAGCTCTGCGAATTCCTCAGCTGTCACGACAAATTTACCTTCACCGTGTGATACTGGGATGGCATGGATGTCACCAACTTTTACTCCAGCAAGCATGGTGAGTTCGTGTTGGCAATACGTGTTTCAACCATCTTAGCCACGTGTTGGTTGGCATCATTGTAGAAGAGGGTTGGACTAGTGCTGCTTGCATCTTCAAAGTTACCGTATGGAAGAAGACCTGATTTAACAAGGGCTTGGAATCCGTTACAGATACCAATAATCAAACCACCACGTTCGATGAAGCTATCAATGGCTGCACGTACTTTTTCATTGAGCAAGATGTTAACGATAAATTTAGCTGATCCATCTGGTTCATCCGCTGCTGAGAAGCCACCTGCAAAGAAGATAATGTTAGCTTTTTCGATATTGTCAACCATGGTGTCAACAGACTTGACAATAGCTTCCTCATTAAGTGTTACAAATGGTACTAAAGTTGACTTTTGCACCTTCTTTTTCAAAGGCCTTAGCTGAATCGTACTCAGAGTTCGTACCCGGGAATACTGGGATGTAAACCACTGGTGTCTCAACTGTTTCTTTAGCTTTGATCACAGCATCTGATGCCACAGCAGGTACTTCTTCCAACTCAGTTGCTTGTGCAAATTCCGTTGGGTAAACCTCTTCCAATTTACCTTGGAAGGCACTGTCAAGTTTGTGTCCATCAAGCGTTACACCATTGACAGTAAGTGTAAAGTCAGCTGCTGTTTGTCCAATCTTGGCAACACCTGAAATCTCTTCCGGAGATGTGAAGACGAATCCACAATTGAGCTGTCAAGCAGTCTCAAGATTTTCAAGGGTTACAGTGGCACCAATATGGTTACCAAATGTTGCAAGGGCAAGAGCTTCAACCACACCACCATATTTGACAGCTGATGCAGATCTGACTTTATAGTAGCTTGGATGGCTTCAAACTTAGCAAAGTTAGACTTGATAAGATCAAAGTCAATTTCTTGTGCCAAAGCTTGACCAGGAATGTAGTAAATATTTTCACCAGTAGCTTTGAATTCTGGAGAAAGAACCTTACGGCTATCTGCAGTTGTTACCCCAAAAGCAACCAAGGTTGGTGGTACTGTCAATTCTTCAAAGGTACCAGACATAGAGTCTTTACCACCGATAGATGGCAAACCAAGTTGAATCTGAGCTTCGATTGATCCAAGGAGAGCTGATACTGGTTGACCAAAACGCTCTGCTTGTTTATCCATACGCTCGAAATATTCTTGATAAGAGAAACGAGCCTTAGACCAATTTGCACCAGCAGCAACCAAACGAGCTGTTGCTTCGATTACTGCATAGGCAGCGCATGATATGGAGACCATTCTGCTACATAAGGTTGAATCCTTGCGCCATAACAGAAGCAGTTGTTGTAACGCCATGTTGGACTGGCAATTTCTGTACAGAAGCTTCCGTTGGTGTGATTTGGTAGCGACCACCGAGTGGATGATTGACTGTTGAACGACCAACTGAGCTATCAAAGATGGTTTGTAAACCTTTTTGACTGGCATGGTTAAGGTCAGCCAAGACTTCAAGAGTATCAGCTTCAAGGGTTTCAGCAGATGTTTGACGTTCTTCTGGAAGCTTGACATCCTTGTCAACCACCTTAGCATCTACAACCACACGTACACCGTTTGTATCAAGGAAACGACGTTCCAAATCAACGATTGTTTCACCATTCCAGTGCATGACAAGATTTGGTTTTTCAGTTACTGTCGCAACGACAACAGCATCAATATTTTCTTTATTACATTCAGCAACGAAGGCATCTACATCTTCTGGACGAACCACTACAGCCATACGTTCCTGAGATTCCGAGATGGCAATTTCTGTACCGTTCAAGCCTTGGTATTTCAATGGCACTTTGTCTAGATCAATTTCAAGACCATCTGCCAATTCACCAATAGCCACACATACACCACCAGCACCAAAGTCATTTGATTTCTTGATAAGACGTGTCACATCCCCATTACGGAAAAGACGTTGAATCTTACGTTCTTCGATGGCATTCCCTTTTTGAACTTCAGCACCAGCTGTTTCAACAGATTCAACCGTTTGAACTTTAGAAGAACCTGTCGCACCACCGACACCGTCACGTCCAGTCTTACCACCAAGCAAGATAATCACATCACCTGCTTCAGGTTTTTCACGGACAACATTTTCCTTAGGAGCCGCACCGACAACTGCACCTAGCTCCATACGCTTAGCAACGAAACCTGGGTGGAAGTATTCACGAACATAAGTTGTTGCCAAACCAATTTGGTTACCGTATGAAGAATAACCGTGTGCCGCTGTTTTAGAAATCACTTGTTGTGGCAATTTACCAGCACGAGTTTCAGCAATTGGTGTTGTAATATCACCAGCACCTGAGATACGCATAGCTTGGTAAACGTATGAACGACCTGACAATGGGTCACGAATGGCACCACCGATACAAGTAGCCGCTCCACCAAATGGTTCGATTTCAGTTGGGTGGTTGTGGGTTTCATTCTTGAACATGAGAACCATGGTTCTTTCACACCATTGACATCCACTTCAATTTCAACTGAGCAGGCATTGATTTCATCAGACACTTCCATGTCATCCAAACGACCATTAGCACGCTCATAACGACCAAAAATAGTCGCCATATCCATCAAGGTTTGAGGTTTTTCTGTACGTCCCAACTCATCACGCATGGCAATATACTTGTCATAAGTCGCTTGCAATTGTTTTTCAAATTTAGAAGCTGAGAAGTCGATGTTTTTCAACTCAGTTTCGAAAGTCGTGTGACGACAGTGGTCAGACCAGTAAGTATCCAAAACCTTCAACTCAGTCTCAGTTGGTACACGTCCAATGGATTTGAAGTAATCTTGAATGAAGAGAAGGTCATCCACTTCCATTGCCAATCCTTGCTCAGCCTTATACTTAGCAAAATCTTCTGCCGTATAAGTTTCAAAGAAATCCAAGCTTGGAATGGTCTTGTCAGACTCAGAGAAATCCTGTTTAGCAATGCCAACAGTGATATCTTTGAAACGAGAATCCACTGGGTTCAAAAGGTAGTTTTTGACAGCTTCCAACTCATTCGCATCAATATCCTTGTTAACCAAGTACAATTGCGCTGTGTTCACTGTTACGTCATTTGAACTACCAAGCAACAGCAAAGCTTCTTGTGAAGATGCCGCACGTTGGTCAAATTGACCGGGCAAACTTTCGATAGCAAAGAAAGCATACTTCTCAAGATCAGCCTTAACCGCAGCCTCGTCCAAAACAGTATCAGTCACTTGCTCAGAGAAGATGTGTTTTTCCGCACGCGCAAACAAGTCCTCTGCCAAATTAAAGACATCGTAAACCTGAACAATACGAAGATCATTCAAAGTTTTCAACTGAAGATTATGCTTTAATTCTTTTACTAAAGACTGAGATTTCACACGAAAATCAGCTTTTTTCTCAACGAAAATACGTTTATCCATTTTATTTCCTTTATCTATTTCTACTTAAAGATTGTAGTGAAGACCAAGTATTCTATTTGTAAAAGGCTACTTCAATCCTTGCAATTTTTCCAATACAACTTCATAAACATCTGTCAAGCTACCAAGATCACGACGGAAAACATCCTTGTCCATATGGTGCCCTTCAGCATCCCAAAGGCGGCAGTTATCTGGTGAAAATTCATCTGCCAAGATAATCTTGCCATCCTTATCAAAACCAAATTCCAATTTGAAGTCAATCAAGCGAAGACCAATTTGTGCAAACCAATCTTTCAGCAATTCATTGATACGACGCGTTTCTTCCTTGATATAAGCAATTTGTTCATCATTGGCAATATCCAAGAACTTCACATGCTCATCATTGATGAATGGGTCATCCAAATCATCGTTCTTGTAGTAAAATTCAACGATTGGAGTTTCAAGTCCAAACCTTCTTCAACGCCAAAACGTTTAGAGAAAGAACCCGCAGTCACATTACGAAGAACAACCTCCAAAGGAATGATAGTAACTTTCTTGTTAAGTTGTTCGGTATCAGAAATACGTTCGATAAAGTGAGTAGCTACACCCGCAGCATTCAATTTTTCAAAAATAAGAGACGAAATCTGATTATTTAGCACACCTTTTCCTTTAATAGTCTCCTTACGAGCACCATTAAGCATGGTTGCCTGGTCCTTATAGACCGACTTAATCACATTTTCGTCTTCTGTACTATAAATATCTTTAGCTTTCCCAGTATAAATCAGTTGGTTTGACATGGAATTGTTCGCCTTTCAAGTTTATTCGTCTTAATTATACCACACCAGAATCCAAAAACCAACATATAGCAAACTTTATTACTTAGGTAAAAAAAAACGTTCGTGTTTTAGTTCTTTTTTAGAGTTTCTTAATAAATAATGTATAGAAAAAAGGAGTGTGACAGAACTAAATCCATATAACATTTAGTTTCTTGCCTCACTCCAACAAAATAACAATCGTATAGTACACAACGATTATATTATTACGTCTAGCTTTCTTATTCTTTATTCAATTCCTCAGACAAATAGTCCAACAAATCAGCTACCTTAACCATATGGTCAATAGTATCATCGGAAATCTCAAGGTCGAACTCATCCTCCAAATTAATAATGAATTCCATAAGCTCTATTGAATCCACACCCAAGTCATCTAATTTGGTAGCTTCGGTTAAAACAATGTCCTCTTTACCCATCTGCTCTTGAATAACGAGCTGCATTTTCTGAAGAATTTCTACTCTACTCATCAGTTAGCCTCCTCTTTCGGACTAAAGGCTTCAACTAGCTGCTCAACAACCTTAGTATCAAGCATCGTACGAACCTGCTTAATAGTGTAGTAAACCGCCTTAGCATCACTAGATCCATGACATTTTACTACGGGAGCTTTAAGACCAAAGAGAACCGCACCTCCAGCGCTAGAGTAATCCATAGTCTCTTTCATACCTTTTAGGCTGTCTTTCAATAGGAAGGCACCTAACTTAGCTTTAAGACCACCATTCATGATAGCTGACTTAAGAGTCTTCATGGCACCAAGTCCCGTTCCCTCGATTGCCTTGAGAACTGCATTCCCTGTGAAACCATCAGCAACTACCACATCAGCAGCTCCAGACATAATTTCACGCGCCTCAACATTACCAACAAAGTTAATACTTGGCTCCTTAGATAAGAGCTCAAAAGCCTCCTTACGAAGACTATCCCCCTTTGTTTCCTCAGTCCCATTATTAAGGAGACCTACACGAGGGTTGGCAATTCCACGCACATTTTTTAGCATAGAAAGATCCTAAAATAGCATATTGATGCAAATGACTAGATGTATTTTCCGCATTAGCACCCAAATCAAGCATATCAAAGGGTTGACCAGTAAAACTTGGCATTGTTGACATAAGACCTGGACGCTCAACTCCCTTAATACGTCCGACCACAAAGAGACCTGCAGCCAGAAGGGCACCTGTATTTCCCGCAGAAATCACGGCACCTGCTTTTTTCTCCTTAACAGCCTGTGCACCTAAGACCATTGAAGCTTTTTTCTTCTTACGAATGGCTTTAGCTGGCTCATCATCCGAATTTATCTTTTCATCAGTATGCACAATGCTCACACGTTCATTCGCTGTCAAATAGGTCTTAATTTTAGCTTCATCACCATAAAGCTGGATTTCAATATCTTTGAAATCTGCTATAGCTTGGTTGACACCCTCTACAATTGCTTGTGGCGCATTATCGCCACCCATAGCATCTACTGCAATTACATGCATAGCATTCTCCCTCTTGTCCTCTGCCATAAAACATAAACTCAGATTTCTATCAATAAAATATTATGTAACTAAAATAGAGTAGTTCACTGTTTCTAGCAGAGTCTTTCAGCTTATTATCTTCTTATTATAGCACGAACTGACTTGCATTTTAACCCCTGAGACTGAAAACCATTACTTCCTGTTTCACGTGAAACAAAAAGAAGATAATGTCTAGTCAGCACTATCTTCTTTATTCATAATATGACCCCAAGAATTTAGATTATCAATAAACTTCTTACTTTTAAGATGTATTCCAACATAATTATCATAGAGGTCATCAATAAAATGTCGTAGCTTTCGTTTCATGTCATCCTTAACAGATATGCTTCTCAATTCCTCAAAAGAAAGCCCCTGAAAACGATCTAAAAGATAAGGTACATTAGGATCCAAGTGACTACGCCTTTCATCCTCTGCATAGTGATTTGGACAAAGTAGCCCCGAGAACTTATACGAAAAATCAAAAGGAAGGCCTACACGATGGCAAAAGACACACTCGTGAAAATTCAATCGTACACCGAAACGGTCTAAAACCTGAATCTCAAAGATATTAGTCAAGATTTCATAATCCAAGCCTTCTTCCATTAATTCAAGCGTCTTCTCCAAGAATGCAAATAATTGCGCATCTGCCACACCGTCAGCAATAGCAGCATCCGTCAGAGCAGCTAAATAAGTCGCATAAGACAGCTTGAAAATATCGCTTGTAATATCCTTAAAGGATTCTGCTTGGCTATAATCCTCTATGAAAGATAAGCCTCATCATTTACAGTCATCATGAATTCAGCGATGGTTAAAGGTTGAATCACAGCACTTAATTTACCTGACCCACCACCTCTAACAAAAAACATCCGTTTCCCAGCTTGCTCGGTAAAAATCTTAACTAGCTTATCGTTCTCACGATAATTACGATTGAAGAGGACAAGCCCTCTACTCTCAAGCTTCTGCATGCTCTTCCATAAACTCTTTCAAACGAGTCATAGCTGTTTCAATAGTATCCATGCTAGCTGCATACGACAAACGAACATAGCCTTCGCCATACTTCCCAAAAGCAACCCCTGGGATAATCGCAATAGCTTTTTCACGAGCAAAGTCTTGACAGAACTTAAAGGAATCTTGAGTATAGCCTTCTGGAATCTTAGCAAAGATATAGAAAGCACCATCAGGTTTAATAATTTTGAAACCAAGTTCAGTCATTTTTTCAAGAATATAATCACGACGCTTCAAATACTCAACTTTCATTGGTTGGGCATCATCTTTACCAGCAGATAAGGCTTCAATAGCTGCAAATTGTGCCATAGTAGCTGCAGCTGTTACCAAATACTGGTGACTCTTAATCAACTGAGCCGTCAAGACTGCAGGTGCAAAAATCAAACCAATACGCCAGCCCGTCATCGCATGAGATTTAGACAAACCATTAATCAAAATCGTTTGTTCTGGCAAATACTCAGCAATAGATACATGTTGGTCCACATAAGTTAGCTCAGAGTAAACTTCATCGCTAACAACAAAAATATCGTATTTTTTCAGAACTTCAGCCAAATCTTTAATCTGTTGACGTGAGTAAGTCACACCTGTTGGGTTAGTTGGGTAGTTAAGCAAAACAGCTTTAAGCTTATCTCCCTGCTCCAAAATTGCCTTTTCTAACATCTCCGGAGTCAAAACAAAATCATTAGCTGTTGTATCAATTTCAACAATTTCAGCACCAACTAAATTTGCAATCGGCTCATATCCAGGATAGGCTGGTGCAGGTAAAAGAATCGTATCTCCTGGCTCCAAAATAGCAGTCAATGTTGCAGAAAGGGCTTCTGTAGCTCCAATAGTCACCAATATTTCATTATCTGGGTTATAAGTAAGATTATATTTTTCCTTAACAAAATCTGCCGCAGCTTGACGCAAAGCAGGAAGTCCTGCCATACCTGTATAGTGAGACTGGTTAGCTCGATAGCAGCTTTAGCTGCTTCTTTCACATGATCTGGAGTCGTAAAATCAGGTTCACCAAGTGTCAACTTTTTGATACCTGGTACATCTGAAATTGATTGGTCAAACTGACGAATCATCGAAACTTCAATCTTATCTAAATTTTTATTAAAACGTTGTGTTAAATCCATCACTGTCACCTCTTTGCAATTATGCCTTACATTATATCAAAAACTCAAACGCATTTAAAACACCAAAAAAAGCTAGCCTAGGCTAGCTTTAGTCTATTTATGGCCCATTTCAAACAAAGGTGACAATGGACGTTTTTCATGAATACGAATAATTGCCTCTGAAATCAAATCAGCAATTGAAATTTGTTCAATCTTATCAATCAAACGTTCTTCTGGAAGATAAATCGTGTCCAATACAACAAGCTTCTCAATAGCAGATTTTTGAATATTATCAAGTGCTGGACCTGACAATACAGGGTGAGTACATGAGGCATAGACATGAGTTGCACCAGCTTCAGCAAGCGCATCCGCCGCATGACAGATGGTACCCGCAGTATCAATCATATCATCAATCAAGATACATGTTTTACCTTCAACGTTACCAATGATATTCATAACCTCAGAAGTGTTCATTTTATCAACACTACGACGTTTATCAATGATTGCGATTGGTGTTTTCAAACATTGAGCAAGTTTTCGTGCACGAGTCACACCACCATGGTCTGGAGAAACAACAACAACATCATCTCCAGTAAGACCAGCACGATCAAAGTAATCTGCGATAAGTGGAGCACCCATCAAATGGTCTACAGGAATATCAAAGAATCCTTGAATTTGAGAAGCATGGAGGTCAACTGTCAAAAGTCGATCAACACCTGCAACCTCAAGCATATTAGCAACCAATTTAGATGTGATTGGCTCACGTGAACGTGCCTTACGGTCTTGACGTGCATAACCATAATAAGGCATAACAACACTGACCGTTTCTGCACTTGCACGTTTTAGCGCATCAACCATAATCAAGATTTCCATCAAGTTATCATTTACAGGAGAGCTTGTAGATTGAAGAATAAAAACGTGATGACCACGGATAGATTCTTCAATATTAACTTGAATCTCACCATCTGAAAATTCACGAACACTTGATTTTCCGAGTTCAATACCCATTTTATCAGCAACTTTTGCTGCTAATTCCTGGTTAGACGATAAAGCAAACAACTTCAAATTCGTATAAGACATGATTTCCTCCAAAATATCTACTAAACCATTCTACCTTTTTTTAGATTGATTTTCAATGCAAAATAAATGGTGTCACAGTAACTTAACAAGACTAAAAAGATTTAACCTTAACCTCGACATTTTCCCGTCTAAAAGTAATTCCAGAAAGTAAAGACATTTTGCTATAAAATAAAAACGATTCGAGAAAATTCGAATCGCCTTCTTGTAGTCATTATGGGTAAATATAGTATACAGAACCACCATGAGCTGAAGATGTTGGATCAAATGTACCACGGTAGTTACCGATTGACATGTTACCAGCATAGTTTGATTCCATAACTTGAATTGAATTTGCACCTGATGCTGATGTTACGTAAGCTACGTGACCATAACCACCACCATCATTTGGCCAAACCGCAATTGCTCCGGCTACAGGAGTTGTACCAACTGAGTGGCCAGCTGCTTGTGCGCTAGCAATCCAGTTTTTAGCATTACCCCAGTAGTTACCAACCCATGAAGCTAATGATTTAGCACCCCAAGTACATTGACCAACAGGATATGTATTAGGAGTTGAGGCAGCTGATACCTTAGGTGTTTCAGCTGCTGGAGCTGGTGCTTCTGAAGCTGCAGGTGCTTGACTTGCTGGTGCTTCTGAAGTTGCTGCAGGTGCTTCGCTAGCAGGAGCTGGTGCTTCTGAAGCTGCTGGAGCAGCTGATTCTGGCTGTGCTTCAGATGTTGCTGGAGCAGCAGGCGCTTGAGTAGTTTCTGAAGTTTCTGATGAAACAGGTTCTTGTGCTACTTCAGATGTTGCTGTTTCTGAAACAGTAGCTTCTGAAGTTGCTGCCGCTTCTGATTGAGCTACAAATGCTGCTGCTTCTGAAGAAGCTACTGCTTGTGCTGCTGCCTCTGATTCTGCAATTGCTTGAGATTGAGCAACTGATGCTGCAGTTGAAGCTGCCACTGATTCTGCAGTTGATTTAGCAGAAACAAGTGATGTTTTTTCATCTTGAGCTGTAGCCAATTCTGCAGCCAAAGCAACTTGTGCTGCTTCTAGTTCTGCTTGTTGAGTTGTCAAACCAGCTTCTGTTGTTTCAAGTTCTGCTTTATTAGTTGCAATCTCATTAATAGCAGCTTGGTTTTGTTCTTGTTTTGCAGCAAGCTCTTTTTGATCAGACTCTTGTTTTGTCAACATGTCATTATTAGCTGTAACAACTTTTGAAATAGCTGTGATACGAGTAATAGCTTCAGAGATTGACTTAGAGTTCAAGATAGAGTTGATGTAGCTAGTCGCAGTATTATTTTGTTGAGCACTACGAGCTTGTTTCGCCAAAGAATCTTGACGAGCTACAATTTTACTTGATAATTCTTGAATTTCAGATTCCAAATCTGCTGATACTTTTTCAAGTTCAGCATTTTTAGTTTCCAATTCTGATTTTTGTGTTCTAAGTGTAGATACTTGAGATTGGATTGTAGCAACTTGCGCTTGTGCAGTCTCTTGTTGAGAAGCAAGGTTACTAATTGCGTTATCTGCAGCAGCGATTTGCGAATCATAATCCTCTGCATGTACTGATGCAGCTGCTGATAAGGTTACACCACTTACCAACACTGCTGAAAGAATACGTTTTTTCATAATATAAAATACTACTCCTTTTCGATAAGACCTTTTAATTGTATCAAAAAATGGCGCAAATTTTGTTACGCCAATATTACAGTTCTATTTAAATCTATCAACTGACAGATACAAAAATAATTTTTCAAGAATAGGTTTAATAAAGATAAAGATCAAAAGATTAAACACTATACTAGGACTTAGTTGATAAATAATAAAATCCGTCACAGACTCATTGGAGAAACCATAAAATAAGGCAAAGCCAAAATTTATGGTATCAAAGAGAAATAAGAATAAAAACATTAACAAAAAATCAACATAGTTATTTCTCTTAACAATTCGACCTAGCTGAGTTAACAGATAACATAATAGTGGCAACGTTAGAATTACTATACCAACTGTTTTGAAATAATAGGTATCATAAAGAAATCCAAAACAAACAAGGTATAGAAACGAATACTTATTTGAAAAATCAAGAGTTAAGATGAAAATATAAATAATAAAAAGATGAGATGATAGAAAAAAATTCAGGAGATAAATAATGATTAAGTATCATCGAAATATGACCATC
>ENA-OQAN01001248-OQAN01001248.1-human-gut-metagenome-genome-assembly--contig:-NODE-1248-length-11528-cov-2.055697_pt1 | contig 11528 bp, 15 predicted proteins | sample MGYA00242735_ERZ504527 | MGnify/ENA primary metagenome ERZ504527 (study PRJEB26092, sample SAMD00036230) | human gut metagenome | host: Homo sapiens | study: EMG produced TPA metagenomics assembly of...
GACGCCGGTGCGCTCCTCCTCGAGCCGGTCCGCGTACCACGACAGCAACGCGCCCTTGCTGGGATAGCCAAGCTCGCGGATCACGTCGGCGGGCGCAGCGCTCGTATTTGACGTACAGGTCCACGGCCCTGTCACGCTGCTCCCTGCTGTACTTCGCCATAAGGGGTTTTCCTCCCGGTCGGGGAGTCCAAGAAAACGTCATCACCTCGTTCGGACTGGATTGACACGCCATTTTGGACTACTTCAATTTAACAAAACACATTGCGCATGGATAACGTCCTCTTCGCCCCTAAGACGGTCGAGAAAATTCTGATAATCGTTGATACCCATGAGCACGTAGGACAGCGTTCCGTTTGACGACAAGGACCGGCGCACGGTCGGCCTTAGACAGCACCGTAGCGGTGCGTCCATTACTGAGTTCGCCGACTGGCACAAGATCCTCAAGCACAAACTCTGTCAAGGTCACATCCACTTTCCCTCCGGTGGTCTAAGTCTTTGATCTGACAGGCATCTGAAACCGATAGCCTTGGAGAATCCTGAACGTTCTATGAGAACTGAACATAATCTCCATCGATATACCGACTTCTTCCCTCTGTCAAAAGGACTTTTTGTCGCAGCATTCCAGGTCCAGAAGCTGCATATGGTGTCTTAATAATTCTCGATGCAAATAAAGTAATTGGCCATTATCACAATATTGAGTTATATGAAGCATCACAAGCATCCTGCCCTCGGCAAGAGCGCCGGCAGTATCAACTACCAGTTGAATTTTATCATAAAGAGAACCCAGAGAACTGGTATCAACACGCGGTTTAGCCATTGCTATCATTGACTTTATATCAGCTTCATCAAGAATACTCAGAGGCAAATTCTCTCTCCATATTTCTTCTTGAATAATCGACTTTATCTCAGTTTGTAACAACAATAATCTACTCAATTCTTCAGGATTAAATCCGTCATTTAACTTCTTAACTGCAGCCTTTTGAAACAAAGCATCATAATCTAGTACTCCTGCGCAATCACCTACGAATAGCACCTTCTTCGCCGCCAAAACCTCTTTATCACATTCCACAAGAACAACATCATCATCTTCACCTCGAAGACCTTGCACGAATTTGTACAGCACACTTGGAAGCTCGCATGCGATTACGTTAAGGCCTGGTTCCAGCGACATGGAATCCAAGGGATAGAAAACAATACTGTCAATCATATAATCACCGTCCTGTCATCCGAATCCCGAACATCATTCTTCCCTCTTCCCAACAGGAATCTAATGGACGCATACTGTTTCTCAGTAACAATCAACGATTGAACCAGACCAGCACTCGGCACAAAACTCGCAACACGATTTTCCAGAAAGCGAGCCGATTCTCGAGTAGTAGCAATTCGCACATATACGGATTCCTGAACCATCAGGAAACCCTCCTGAATAAGATTCTTCCGAAAAGATGCATATTCTTTGCGCTCATTAGGCGTCTTCATCGGAAGATCGAAAAACACTATAACTCTCATGACTCTGTATCGCACCGCCAAAACCCCAATTCAGGAAGGCAGCCCTCCCCCGCCAGATACCGTAATGAATCGCGAACGAATACATTGATTAATTGCGTAATCGTTGTCCCATATTGAGGCAGATCAGTCCTCATCAACTTGATGAGTTCTTCTTTAACTTCGCTTTCGAGAGACCTGCCGCTAAGCTCGAACACTTTCTGATCAACAAACGGGCGGAAGGGCTCCATAAAATCGCACGCTAAATTGAAAGGATTTCTCTCGCTATCATGATGAATACCGAATTCCGTAAGATAGCCTATTTCAGCTATTTTTCTAGCCACTTCTGACATAAGAATCGCATAGCCGTAGTCCAATAGTCCGTTTATCTGATTGTCGTCGTCAGATCTGACGAATTCGTACGTAAATAACCTCGGGAAATACATATGTGCGGCAACAGCCTCACGGTTGTCAGATCCCCAGACTTAACATCTGCAGCAAGCGTGCCGATCTTCTCCACGTCAGGACAAGGACAACACCTCTCCAGCACCTGCATTTGATGAGCGATTTTCTCTTGAACAATACGCTGCCATAGGATATTCCTGCGTTCCTCCAACCAACACATCTGCTGAATAATGCATGAGCGACGACTCGATTCAGTCTCGTATGGATTCGTCTCCCCAATCGGAAGATGCTTTTCGTCACAAAAGATGACTTTGACATCACGTTTTAATAGATTCGCCATCGCATTAGCCGTCACAACCGCTTGAGTCGTGGAAATCATCACAGTACCCAAATCATCAAGAGGAAACTGGTAAACGTCATCATCTGTCTGAACCACCAACAATTTTAATTTTGTCGAGATCTTGCAATGTTTGGTAATCACAACATTCCGCCACGCCATACTCACTCCATTGTGTTATTCTTATAAAGGATTGTTTGGTCGCAATCCAAGGTGTCTAGGTCCTTGACCTGACAGGCATATATTGAAATAAAGCAAGACCCTTGGGCCAAGCTTCAGAAGGTTTTAGACCTAGCCTTATGGCTATGGGGCTCCCGGCAGCGCCGGGGGCCCCTATTTGTTATCTCGCTCTCCTCTTCAACTCGCCAACACTGATTCTCTGCTCAAACAGCCCAGACGGCGACTGGAAGATGAACTCGTCAGAATCAGCAAACGAATAACCCGATTTATTGTTCATCCTTCCCCAACTCTCCGGCATCTTGAGATTTTTCAGGTTCGCTGTCTTTGTCATCAGCATGCAACGCTCCCACCACTTCTTTGATAACGTCTTTCTTTTCCTCTAGTGAGACCCTGTTAAAAGCAGCATAGAAAGCCGCCAGTTCAGTCTCATCAAGCGATGCTTCGGGTAATAATTCTGTATAGACTCAACAATCGCGTCAAACAACCCACATAACTGTTCCTCACTGACGCTATCCGCAGAGTTCATCACATCATCAAACAAGCAATACTCTCCATATGGAAGCCATAGTTGTTGTGCATTATTCAATTCGGCTGCAGACTTGATTGTTATTAAGGCGCCACCGTAACGAATCAACTGCATAGGCGGAACATGACGAAGTAGAATACGCGCCTTCCCGTATTCCGGTTTTTTCTCAACCAATATCATTCTCAGCGCATCATCAGAAGGATGATCACCCAACTTGGCATATTCTCGCATTGCGATATTCACCAAGCGCGTCTTTTTCTTTGACTCGATTAGAACAGCATAGACTGTTTTCTCACTTGAGAATCCACCATATAGGTCAGTATCCCGCATTTCCTTGTTAAAAGGAATGCGCATCTTTTTCTTTGACAAAGCTCCATATCGAGTCGTGTCATACAACGCACCGAGCTATCGCCCACCTTCTGAGTGACGAGCATCTTACGATAATTCATCACCTTGCGAAGATAAGCTTTATCTTCTTCACGCCAAACAATCTCTCCAGTCTTAGGATTGATGCGCTTGTCTGGATTCCGGGAATTCATCGAACCAACAATAAAGCCAAACGCTTTATTTCTCCTGCGCTCTCCAGCATTCACTTTCTCCCTGTATCCACGCAGGTAATCTTGCAGGTACAGATTGTAGGAATTCACTGCTCCATCGGAAACCAAGCCATTAGCGAAGAAGCCTCTATTAACCGCGAACTGACCCGCAACACCGAGGCACAGCGCGTCCTGAGCATGGTGATAGTCGTTGATATCACGGTTCTTATGGGAGAAACCAAGATATTGGCGCATTTCTTTCGTTAGCTCGGAATTCAGACCAATTACCGCGGCGCTGTTTCCATAACGCTTACGCATGATGGTGGCAACATTCTTCATAATCTGACGAGTCTCCACCAGCGAGCGCTGAACGAAACGCTCCTTCTCGTGGGAGGAAAAGTCATTCTGCCGATTCAGTCTGTCGAACTTAACACGACTGATCAGGCGAGCGTCCAACAACTCCTGCCAGAAATTCCTCATACGGTTCGCGATTTCGGGCAGATACTGGAAAGAGTCCGTCTTTCTTGCGTTTGCCGCGCGAGCTACCAAAACTCGATTATCCAGAGAATCATTCTGAGTCACGGCTTGCGGATGATGTGATCGATATCATAATCCGAAGAGAGCCTGTCAAGATTCAGAGGTTCTCCGGTATACATATCTTTACCAAGCTGCGTGTAGTACAGGAACAGCCTATCGTCTCGCAAATCATTATCACTGCACTCGTTCAATGATTCGGCGAGGTCCTGGAACTCCTTCTGCAATCCAGCACTCTTGTACAGGCCCTGCAAGCGGCTCTTTCGAGATACCGTTCGGGCGCTTTGTTGGACATCTCCCGCGAGTTCCAGGAAAATCCGCGAAGGTTCCTTGCCTACTGCCTTCGAGATATCATCAATGACTCGAATCGCCTGATTGATACCTCTCTTGACCTTAGGCGAGACACGCAGGTCATCGATTATATCCTGATAGGAGTTCCCATCTTCAGCGCCAACGTTCTGCTGGCTGATCCACTCCCCAACGCCAAGATCCTTGTCAGTGATGATCTCCATGAAATTGCGATCGGTTTCCCGCATTATCTCGATAATGCTGTGTTTTGCAGGAGCGAAATCATTCCCGATCTTGCAAACAGCCACCTTCGAGGCAAGAAGTTTTCTTGAAAGCTTGCCCCATCCTGTGTAATGCGTATTGGAGAGTAGCTCGCAATTGGTTTCCGTCAGCTCGCCAAGCAGCTGCAGTTGATGTTTCAAAGTCTTTTTATCTTCAAACACCGTCTGCAACTCGATAATCTTCTCAACGACATCCTTATGACTATTCACATAGGAGGCTTTGAGCGTGCGGCACATCTTCCCATACGATGACAAGGAGCTGACGAATTTCTTCTCGTCAGCCAAGCCGGAAATCTCATAGGTGTTCCCATATGTTCTGCGCAACAGCTTTTCAGCATCCTTCTTGGTGACCGTTGCTTGTTTGGCGAAAAGTTCTTCAAGTAGCAGTTGCTTCTCATTGTGGCCGAGTCTCACACGCCGCTTATCAGCCCAATGGTTGCCTGTACGAATCGACAGACGGACATTGTTCAACTCGTTAAGGACTTCGAATTCCTCGTACAACAAGGAGTTCTTTGGCAACGTTGGCTCACCAAGCAGGTAGCTGTCCGTGCCTACCAGACGCTCAATGAATTTGCGTCCCGACTCATCCTTGTCGACCATCTCGTCAAAGTTCCAAGGCGTAATCACGCCCTTCTTCTTGCGAATCATCCAATGGTTTTCCCCATTATCGGACGACTGCATGTCATCACGCGATACCAGCGGACCAACATAATAAGGCACACGGAAAGCAAGCAAACCTTCTAGCTTATTGACTTCCTTACCATCTTTGATATAGGTCTCCAGAAGGAATGGATAATACCGTCCCTGCTTTTGAATGATTTTCTTCAACTCGTTCAGATGAAGCTGGTAGGGAATCACACCATTCCCAGAGTCCCTTTGAACAGGGAACAACTCATCGTTTTCGATGTCGTGGAGAAGTCTTTCTTTCTCCTGATCAGACAAAACAGAACCTTTAATCAGCTCCTCGAAGAACTTATTGGCTGCTTTGCGCTTATTCTCATAATCCTTTGCACCACGAATGCTTCTTCGCTGTCCTCCAACGATTTCCCAGCCTACGAGAGCACCGTAGTTCTTGTTGATATTCTCGGCATTGGATTCCTCGCGGCAATAGCGCTTGATCAAGTCCCAATTCCGTTGATGCTGTTCATATCTCGCGCACATCGACTCAGAAACGCTCGTGGAATCTCCCAGCAACTGTTTCAGAGCGATGGCACTGTACTGTCGCTGGATACAGTCCAGAAAATCGCATTCATTATCTTCCAGCAGACCAGAATCACCGATTGCGATGCGCTTCTCGTCATAATCGGCCTTGTTGAAATAGAGCGCGAGCGTTTTCTTGTCTTCCGGAGTGTACTCCTTATTAGGAAACACCTTCGTCAAATCAAGCTTATTGCCTTCAAGACCGGCAAACACTGCGCTGATGATAGCCTCTTGGCGCTTCGATAATGCGGTATCCTCCTTGAGAATGGAGATTGCATTCTTAGCACGTATGGAGCGAGAGCCTTTGGTCGTGCACAGCGCTTCCGTCAGCCCATTCGCATCCGCTTGCAGCTCCAGATCATCGCCAGTTTCGTCTTCATCAGCATATTGCAGAATTTCCGTGAGCAATTTGAGAAGATCCTCGACATCGAAAACCGAAGAAGGAGCCAATTCCCCCTCCGTGAGGAAATTGCCACGGTATTTCATCATGTGATGGATGGCGAGGTACACCTCTCGGATATCATGACGCTCATCATCTTCCATCAGAGTCTTACGCAGATGGTAGATAGTCGGGTATTTCTCGTAAAAACGCTTATCCTGCTCATTCGAGTCGAACAGGACGCCTCCGAACCAATGACCTTCATTGTTCTTATCTTCAGGGTGAACCCAAGAATACTTCCTTCGCATCAGGAAAGACGGATCCACCTCGGACAACGCCTGATCAAACATCGAATCAAGCATACGCAAGCGCCAATGACGGCGGGAATAACGCCTACGAGTGGTTCGCGCCATTCTGCGCTCCTCCGCCGTTGAAGCAGGCTCGAACAGTCTCGCGCCAATAAGTTCATGCCCCTTCGCACGCATAAGACGATAATTAGGAGTGAATGCCGCCCAGCCAACGGAAGCGTTGCCTATATCCAGCGAGACAGCGTAATCTTCAACAGCATTTTCCCGGTTCATAAGACTCCATTGATGTAGAACTCTAATTCGTCTTCAAGTCTATTACAGGAATACTGACATCCACGCATCACCCTTTTGCGATCCTTATGAAATTCGGCGCATCGTGGTCATTTAAAGCTTTTTCATCGCTATTTTGTACACATTTGTTTACGTCTCATTTCGGACATTACCCAGATACACAAAAGGGGGCTGCCCATTCACAAGGAATGGACAGCCCCTCACGCGAGAATCAGCGAAGCATCAACACAATGCTTCGGCAGAGTTTCGGCAGACCAGCTTAACTTGGGCAGTGCAAAACCGCACAAACCTCCCAAAGTCAGCCACCCAGCCAGCCCACTCAGGCTTTGGCAACCTCAACGTTCAGCTCATCGCCGGCCGTCACTTCGAAGGAGGTGGCGAGCGTCTCGGAGGCGATGAGATCCTTGAACTGCTCGACCTTCGCCACGTCATCGGCCGGCACGGTCAGCGTCAGCGCGATGCGGTCGGAGATTTCCAGATCGGCGGCCTTACGGGCGTCCTGCACGGCGCGGATCACGTCGCGGGCGTAGCTTCGGCGATCAGATCATCGTTCAGCTCGGTGTCGAGAATCACGAAGCCACCGGTCGGCAGCGCGGCGGAAACGGAGTTGGCGGCCTCTTCGGCGTTCTTCTCCTCCACGCTGTTAATCAGCTCGTATTCGCCTTCCTCAAGCACGATCTCGCCGTTCGGCGTCTCGCATACCGGAGCGCCGTCTGCGTTCACATGCCATGCGCCGGACTTGGAGGCCTTGATGGCGAACTGTACGTCCTTGCGCAGGCGCTTGCCTGCCACGCGAGCGTTCACGCGCAGCTCGTTGATAATCTTCAAGCCTTGGGCTTCGGCATCCTCAAGCGTGCACAGTTCAACGTTCTTCACGTTCAGTTCGGATTTCAGAATCTCGTCGTATGCGGCCACGGCATCAGTGTTTTCCACCACCACGGTCAGCTTATGCAGTGGCTGGCGCACGCGGATCTGCTTCGTCTTACGCATCGACAGGGTGCCGGACACGACCTCGCGCACCTTCTCCATCGCGTCAACCAGAGCCGGATCGTCAACGAGCACACGGCCCAGTTCGGTCGCTTCGCCGGTCTGTTCGTCGGCAAGGAACGGCCAGTCGGCAGATGCACGGATTCGCCACCGGTCAGACCACGCCACACGGCTTCCGCTTCCATCGGAGCGAGCGGTGCGATCACGCGCATGAATGCTTCAAGCACGGTGTACAGCGTGTTGAACGCGTTCGCATCCTCATTCCAGAAACGGTCACGATTGTTGCGGATATACCAGTTGGTGAGCATGTCGATGAAATCAGACACTGCTTCGCAAGCGTCGGAGATCAGGAAGTCATCCAGCGAGCTTTGCGTCTTTTCGATCAGACGGCGGGTACGTGCCAGCAGGTAGCGGTCCATTTCCGGCAGTGCGGCGACTCCATCGGCACGCAACGCACGAGCATCGAAACCGGCACCATTATTGGCGGGCGTTCGCATACAGGGTGAAGAAGTAGTACGAACTCCACACTGGCAGCATGACCTGACGCACGGTGTCGCGAATGCCATCGGCGGTCACGATCAGATTGCCGCCGCGCAGAATCGGCGAGCTCATGAGGAACCAGCGCATGGCGTCGGAACCGAAATCGTTGAACACTCCATTCACATCCGGGTAGTTGCGCAGATGCTTCGACATCTTCTGGCCGTCGGAGCCAAGCACGATGCATGGCAGATCACGTTCTTGAACGCCGGCTTGTCGAACAGGGCGGTCGCCATGATGTGCTGCACGTAGAACCAGCCACGGGTCTGGCCGATGTATTCCACAATGTAATCGCACGGGAAATGCTGTTCGAAAGTTTCCTTGTTTTCGAACGGGTAATGGTACTGGGCGAAGCTCATGGAACCGGATTCGAACCAGCAGTCCATCACGTCGCTGATGCGGTGCATGTGCTCTTGCCGGTCGGATCGTCCGGGTTGACGCGCGTCAGCTCATCAATGTACGGGCGGTGCATGTTGACATTGCCCTCATGGTCGCGCGGATAATCGCCAAAATCAGCCTTCAGCTCGTCCAACGAACCGTACACGTCAACGCGTGGATACTTCGGATCATCGGAAACCCACACCGGAATCGGGGAACCCCAGAAACGGTTACGGGAAATGGACCAGTCACGTGCGTTGGCAAGCCATTTACCGAACTGGCCGTCCTTCACATTGCCCGGAATCCAGTTGATCTGCTGGTTCAGTTCGAGCAGACGGTCCTTGATCTTGGTGACAGACACGAACCAGGAGCTCACCGGCTTGTAGATGAGCGGCGTGGCGCAACGCCAGCAGTGCGGGTAGGAGTGCACGTAGCTCTTCTCCTGGAAAAGGATCGCGCGCTGATCTTCCGGAATACGCTCCAGCGGGCCGTCGCCGGCACGCAGGTTACGCAGGATCGGCTTGTTCGCATCGAACACATACATACCCTCGTAATCCGGGCACAGCGCGGTGAACTTGCAGCCCGCGTCGAGCACGTCAACGCTCTTGATGCCCTTGGCGTTGAGCGTGTTCATATCGTCCTCGCCGTACGGAGCCTGGTGCACGAGACCGGTACCTTCAACGGTATCGACATAGTCGGCGGTGAAGATCTGATAGCCTTCCGGACCGGAACCTTGCCCTCGACGGCGTTCTCGTCGCCTGCGAAGTACGGGAACACCGGGTAGTAGCGCCAGCCTTCCATCTCGGCACCCTTGAGTTCGCGCACGATTTCATAGTTGTCGCCGAGTTCCTTGGCGTAGGAGCCGAGCAGTGGCTTGCCAGGTAGAACTTCTTGCCCGCGAACTTGCCTTCGGTCGGACGCACTTCCACATAGTCGATGTCTGCGCCGACCACGATGGCGAAGTTGGTGGGAACGGTCCACGGCGTGGTGGTCCAGAACACCGCATAGGCGTCTTCCTCGTCGCGCAGCTTCACGGCCACGGACACGGTGGTGTCCTGACGATCCTGATACACGTCGGCGTCCATGCGCAGCTCGTGCGCGGAAAGCGGCGTCTGATCCTTCGGACAGTACGGCAGCACGCGGTAGCCTGATATGCGAGGCCCTTGTCGTACAGCTGCTTGAACGCCCACATCACGGATTCCATGTATGGAATGTTCAGCGTCTTGTAGCCATGCTCGAAATCGACCCAACGTGCCTGACGGTGCACGTAGTCCTTCCACTCGTTGGTGTACTTGAGCACGGAGGCACGGCAGGCGTCGTTGAACTTGTCGATGCCCATTTCCTTGACCTGATCGACCGAATCGATGCCCAGTTCCTTCTGGCTTCAAGCTCGGCCGGCAGACCGTGCGTATCCCAACCGAACACACGATTGACCTTGCGGCCCTTCATGGTCTGGTAACGCGGAATCACATCCTTGGCGTAACCGGTCAGCAGGTGGCCGTAATGCGGCAGCCGTTGGCGAACGGCGGACCGTCGAAGAACACGAATTCGTTCTGGCTGTGATCGCCGGAAGGACGGCGTTCAATGGACTTCTGGAAAGTGTCGTCCTTCTCCCAATAATCAAGGACGGATTCTTCCAGCTTCGGGAAACTGGGGTTCGGCGCTACATTGGCGCTCTGCTCACCCGCAGCTGCCTTCGGATACACGTTGTTTTCGCTCACCGTATCTCCTCGTAGGTTCTTGCTATCTATCTCCTACGAGGACGATGGCCGTAACGTCTGCTGGACGCCGCCACCGCGTACCACCTCGTTTGCCGCACTTTCAAATATACGTGCGACCGCTTGTATGTTCGGCTATTCGGGCCTTCCCGCCGGGTCTAATAAGTCGCTCACGCGACCGTTCTTCCGGAAGCTCCCCGCTGATAACGGATCATCGCTCGCATTTCGGTTGTCACTATAGCATGCAGCGCGAACTATTTTCGCTTGTTTTGCATGATTATGGACGATTTCACAATAGGTTCATGACGATTCACAATAGCTCTTATGTAGGATTACATACAACAGAAATGCCGATACTGACAGCCCATCAGTATCGGCATTGTAATCGTATTTTCAATATGTATTTTTAGAACATACTATGTTCGATCATTCGGAGATTTCACCGGAAGCAAGCTTGGCTTCGAGCTCTTCGACAATCTCGTCGTGCATCTTCTCGGTGATCTTCACCTTGAAGAGGAACACGAGCAGGCTCAGCACGATGATGCCCAGCGGCACGTAGAATGCGCAGACCTTGAACATGCCGATGTTCGCGGCGGTCATATCCGCGGCGGTTGCGTCACCGATCATGCCTGCGGCTACGGCGATGAAGCCGACGATACCGTTGGAGCATGCGCCTGCGATCTTGTCGAGCATCGGGCGGACGGACAGGGTGACGGCCTCGTTGCGCTTGCCGTTCTTGAGCTGACCATATTCGATGGAGTCGGTCAGCGACAGGATGGCGGTCATCTGAATGAAAGTCTGCGGCAGGTAGAAGAAGACCAGACCGACGATGACCATTGCCAGATTGCTGGAGCCGACGGCGAACAGCAGGTAGCCGACGATCATGAGCACCATGCCACCCAAGTACAGGTAGCGACGCGGAATGCGCTTGTTCAGGATCGGGTACAGCGGAGCCATAACCAAGCCGGTGATGACCGGGATGACGCCCACGATGGAGTATGCGGCGGTGTTGTCGAGGATGTACTTGAACAGGTACATGAGCACGCCGGTGGTGGCCACGTTGGCGATGGCGTACAGCAGGTAGCTCAAGGCAACCCACAGCAGCTGATCGTTCTGGGCCAGAGCTTGAAGGCCTGCAGCGGGCCGCCGTTGTCTTCG
>ENA-OQAN01001251-OQAN01001251.1-human-gut-metagenome-genome-assembly--contig:-NODE-1251-length-11517-cov-1.897629_pt1 | contig 11517 bp, 18 predicted proteins | sample MGYA00242735_ERZ504527 | MGnify/ENA primary metagenome ERZ504527 (study PRJEB26092, sample SAMD00036230) | human gut metagenome | host: Homo sapiens | study: EMG produced TPA metagenomics assembly of...
CAGAAGAAATTGCGTGGAAGAAGGGCGGAAGGAAGTACTTTGCTTTTGGTCCGGCGCTGATCACAGATGGTGAGATTGCGGTGACGGAGTCCGATGAGTACGGAAAAGCGATGGCGAGCAATCCGAGGACTGCGATTGGAATGATTGATGATTTACATTATGTGTTTGTAGTTTCAGATGGGCGAACAGAAGAAAGTGAGGGATTGTCACTTTTAGAACTGGCGGAATTTATGGATTCCTCGGGGTAAAAACAGCTTATAATCTGGAATGGCGGCGGATCTTCACAATGTACTTTAACGGCGAGGTCATCAATCAACCGACACAAATGGGAAAAGTATTCAGGAGAGGAGCGTGAGTGACATTGTCTACATCGGCTATTAAAACAGGATTACAATATTTTACGGCAGCTCTGTTCTGCGCTCTGTTCGGAGCAGTCTATGAATTGTTCAGTCACAGTGTATTTTCCTATTATATGTTATACGCATTCATGATTCCTCTGGTGGGCGGAGCATTGTTATTTTTCCTGATGGGGTATTTTCAGTGGAAGATTCCCGGGAAAGTTTCTCGAAGCTTATGGCAGTTTGGGATTGCAGCATTGACTGTCGTTGTCTGCTGCAGGGCGTTTTGGAAATCTACGGCACGACCAACCGGCTGATGATTGTTTATTGGGTGACAGGAGGAGCATTTCTTATCGGAGGAGCAGCTGCATATTTTGCAGGCGGCAGACGACGTATGGAGTAACGGATAAAAAGGAGTGGTATTTTGACCTTAGAACAATATTATGGTGAAAAACTGCAGATGCTGCGAAACGGGCAGCAATATCTATCAGATATGATCGCGGAATATCCGGTGAAAAAGACGGCGGACGGGATTCAGCCGATTCTTTATATAAATTCTCGAATCAAAGCGCCGGAAAGCCTGATGCTAAAATTGCAGAAAAAAAGGACTGCAGGCGGATTGTGATACGGCGCTGAGAAAGATACACGACATCATCGGAGTCCGGGTGATCTGTTCTTTCGGGGAAGAAGTATATCGGGTTGCACAATGGATTTCCAATAGAGAACATGTGGAAGTGATAGAACGTAAAGATTATATTGCCTATCCGAAACCAAATGCTTATCGAAGCCTTCATTTGATTGTAAAGTTTACAGAAAAAGGAATGGAACAGATTACCGCCGAGATACAGCTTCGGACAATTGCCCATGATTTTTTGGGCTGTGCTGGAGCACCAGATGAAGTATAAAAAAAGTGTAGAGCATGAGACTGTAATCAAAAGTGAGTTGAAACGATGCGCAGATGAAATCGCATCACTTGACGTGTCCATGCAGACCATTCGGGAGCTTTTACGGGAGTGGGAAAGTCACAAATAATTTTTTGCACTAATTATTTTTTATGCAGTTGCTATAAATGGATATACCTCTGGACTATGCAAATGTTGAAAGAAATGGTAAACTAGGGAGTGTTGATCAAGTGAGCTAATTACATAAAGACTTTATTTTAGGTGATTTTTGCGGACGCGGAAGTAATGATTATTGCTATTTTAAAGGCAATTCGCGTTCTTAAAAATATTAGCTGTGAAGCAATGACTGGACAAGTCATTGCTTCCGTTTTCAATTGAAGGTTAGAGAAGACTAAGGAATATAAGGAGGGAGCAACAAATGAAGTTAAGTGAATTATCAATAGGAAGCACTGTCAACCATACTCGTGTGGGAGGGGCAGGCGCACTTGCGCCAGCATTTTTTGGACATGGGGCTGACTACAGGGAAACGGAGGTCACTGTCGTAAAATATGCACCGATGGGAGATCCGGTGGAATTGCGTATCCACGGTTATGAACTGACGATTCGATTAGCAGATGCAGAAAATATCGAGACCAGTGAGCCTCATAAGCCAAAAACCTCGAAAAAGAAAGTGGCAAAGCCAGAGAAACATCATCCGGGATATGGTGAGGGAGGAAAATTCCATGATAGAAATCACGAAAATCCTCTTTCGGACAGTGAGACACTCACATTTGCCCTTGTAGGAAATCAAAACTGTGGAAAGACCACATTGTTCAATCAGTTGACCGGCGCCAAACAACATGTCGGAAATTTCCCGGGTGTGACGGTGGATCGAAAAGATGGCGTAATCAAAGGACATGACAATACACTGATTACAGACTTGCCGGGAATTTACTCTATGTCTCCATATAGCAGCGAGGAGATTGTGACAAGAGAGTTTGTTATCCATGAAAAGCCAAAGGGAATCATCAATATTGTAGATGCGACGAATATCGAGCGAAATCTTTATCTGACCATGCAGCTTTTAGAACTGGGAATCCCAATGGTTGTCGCCTTGAACATGATGGATGAGCTGCGGGAAAATGATGGATCTGTACTTGTCAATGAGATGGAGGAAGAGCTGGGAGTTCCGGTTATCCCGATTTCAGCGGCAAAAGGAGAAGGAATCGAAGACTGATTCGGCACGCAATTCATGTGGCGAAATATCAGGAACAGCCTTTGGAGACCGACTTTTGTAAGCGGGAGGAAGGTATCCACAGAGGAATCCATGCGGTCATGCATCTGATTGAAGATCATGCGGAAAAAGTGAGGATTCCGGTGCGCTTTGCGGCGAGCAAGGTGATGGAAGGTGACACGAAAATTTTGGAACAGCTGAAGCTGACAGCGAATGAGCAGCATGTTTTGGAAGAAATTGCAAAACAGACAGAGGAAGAGACCGGCATGGACCGTGCGGCCGCGGTTGCCAGATGCGTTTTGATATATCGAGGATATCTGCGGCGAGACTGTCATCAAACCCAAGGAAAGCAAGGAGAGGGTAAGAAGCAGAAAAGCAGATGAGTTCCTGACCGGGAAATATTACAGGAATTCCGGCATTTATCGGAATCATGGGAGTTGTGTCTGGCTCACGTTTAATGTGATCGGCGCGTTTTACAGGGGCTTTTAGAATCTGGAATCACAGCTTTGACAGATCTGGCGGACAAGGCGATGCAGGCGGCAAATGTCAACAGTGTGGTACATTCTCTTGTGATCGACGGAATTTTTAGCGGTGTCGGTGGAGTCTTAAGCTCCTGCCGATCATTGTGACACTCTTTTTCTTCTTATCAATTCTGGAGGATAGTGGATATATGGCACGTGTGGCATTTATCATGGATAAATTACTTCGAAAACTTGGTCTTTCCGGAAGAAGTATTGTGCCGATGCTGATTGGATTCGGGTGTACGGTCGGGTGTTATGGCGAGCCGTACATTGCCATCAGAGCGAGACCGTAAAATGACGATTCTGCTGACGCCGTTTATGAGCTGTACGGCAAAGCTTCCAATCTATGCATTTTTTACTGCAGCATTTTTCCCGGATCATGGAGCTTTGGTGATGATTGCACTGTACGTGTTTGGAATTGTGATGGGAATCGTTATGGCGCTGATTTTCAAAAAGACAGCGTTTAAAGGAGAGGCAGTGCCGTTCGTCATGGAACTTCCAAACTATCGTATGCCGGGAGCAAAGAATGTGGGACATTTGTTATGGGATAAGGCAAAAGACTTCTTGCAGAGAGCATTTACGGTTATATTCATTGCGACGATCGTCATATGGTTTTTGCAGAACTTTGATACAGGCTGAACATGGTATCCGATTCACAACATAGTATTCTGGCTCTTGTCGCAGGAGCACTTGCTCCAATCTTTATTCCGGTTGGATTTGGAGACTGGAGAATTGTGACAGCGTTGATCTCAGGATTTCTCGCTAAAGAAAGCGTGGTCTCATCGCTTACAGTGTTGTTTGGAAGCACAGTGACTTTGCAGGGAAGCCTGACGACAGTCGGCGCAGCTGCACTCTTAGTATTCTGTCTGCTTTATACACCGTGCGTTGCTGCAATCGCATCTGTAAAACGTGAACTTGGCGGGAAATGGGCGGTGGCTATGGCCATCGGACAATGCGTAATCGCATGGATCATGGCGTTTGTGGTATATCACATTGGAATGCTGTTTTAGTGGTAAACGACAGGGAAGAAGTACAGTATAGAAAGAATTAACCGATAAGGACTTGTAAATCAAACAAAGCTCTTATATAATAAATCTATTCATTAAAAAGTAGGAGGATATTTTTGTGAAGAACGAAACGGTCATCGTCCTTGACTTTGGGGGACAATACAATCAATTAATTGCAAGACGTGTCAGAGAATGTAATGTATATTGCGAAATATATTCTTACAAGAAAAATCTGGAAGAAATTAAAGCGATGAATCCAAAAGGAATCATTTTGACAGGCGGACCTAACAGTGCGTATGAGGCAGATTCACCGACATACGACAAAGAATTGTTCGAGCTTGGAATACCGGTGCTTGGAATCTGTTACGGTTCCCAGCTGATGATGCACCTGTTGGGTGGAACAGTAGAGAAGGCTCCGGTTCGCGAGTATGGAAAGATTGAAGTGACAGTGGATACAACATCCCAATTGTTTACAGATATTTCCGAGAAGACAATCTGTTGGATGAGCCATAACGACTATATTTCAAAAGCAGCACCGGAATTTGATATCATTGCGCACACGGCAGACTGTCCGGTGGCAGCAGTACAGAACGTAGAGAAAAAATTATATGCAACACAATTCCATCCGGAAGTACTTCACACACAGGAAGGAAAGAAGATGCTTTCTAACTTCGTATATAATGTATGTGGCTGCTCAGGTGACTGGAAGATGGATTCTTTCGTGGAAAACTCAATCAAAGCAATCCGCGAGAAAGTAGGAGACGGAAAAGTGCTCTGCGCACTGTCTGGTGGTGTGGATTCCTCTGTGGCAGCAGTTATGCTTTCAAAGGCAGTCGGCTCACAGCTTACCTGTGTGTTCGTAGATCACGGACTTCTCCGCAAAAACGAAGGAGATGAAGTAGAGGCGATTTTCGGACCGGAAGGAAACTACGAGTTGAACTTTATCCGCGTCAATGCACAGGAGCGTTTTTATGCAAAATTAAAAGGCGTGGAAGATCCGGAAGCAAAACGTAAAATCATCGGAGAAGAGTTCATTCGTGTATTTGAAGAAGAGGCGAAAAAAATCGGAGCAGTAGATTTCCTTGTACAGGGAACGATTTATCCGGATATCGTAGAGAGCGGACTTGGCGGTGAATCAGCAGTCATCAAATCTCACCACAACGTAGGTGGACTTCCTGACTACGTAGATTTCAAAGAGATCATCGAACCACTTCGCGATCTCTTCAAAGACGAAGTGCGTAAAGCCGGATTGGAACTTGGAATTCCGGAATACCTTGTATTCAGACAACCATTCCCAGGACCGGGACTCGGTGTTCGTATCATTGGAGAAGTCAATGCGGAGAAAGTGAAGATCGTACAAGATGCAGATGCAATCTACCGTGAGGAGCTGGAAAAAGCAGGCGTGGCAAAAGATATCGGACAATACTTTGCAGCGTTGACAAACATGCGCTCTGTAGGCTGCATGGGTGATGAGAGAACATACGATTACGCAGTTGCGCTTAGAGCGGTTACAACGGTGGACTTTATGACAGCGGAATCTGCAGAGATTCCTTGGGAAGTGCTTGGAAAAGTTATGAACCGAATTGTGAATGAAGTGGATCATGTGAATCGAGTACTGTATGATATTACAAGCAAACCACCAGGAACGATAGAGTTTGAGTAACGGACAGAAAACCTCGGATGCCCGTTTTACAAGGGTTTCCGAGGTCTCTTTATGCCTGTTGGCTCTAATTTGGCTCTAATTTATAAAAATAGAATCAATTGTAGATGATATATTCACATGTAAGTTCATCATGATCTGCACCACGAGTATCATCTTTGATACTAATAATTTTTGTCCCAGCATAATTCCCGTGCTCATTTTTCCAGATAATAATGTCGCCAATTTGAGGAGTACGGCAACGAGAAGAAAAATCACAAGGATAATTAAGGGCATCTTGTAATTCGGCAGGGGCTTTGATTCTAGCTATTGCTATAATGCCAGTTCCGTCTTTATATGCATATATTGATGTATTACTTGCCTTACTCCATTTTGTTACAAAAGTGTTTTTGTCGTACCCAATTGTAAATTCACCGTTATTATTTGAATAATCGAAGGTAAACTGACCTGATTTCTTAGGATTGCTATATCTAGTGGAAGTTATTATTTGGAGACCTTCAGTAGTGTCAGTAAATAGAGCTTTGATTTCGTCTTCTGAAATCGTGTGTGTTTCTAAATAGTTTGAGATTTCGTTTTCAATATCAACATTATTGTTTAAGAATCCATCTCTGCGTACCCAACCAATTGCTGGAAAATCTCTAATGCATTTGTTTATGGACGTGGCTACATTAGCTTTGAGTTGGTCAATGTTAGTGTGAAAATTAACCATTCGGCTGTCGCATACTTTTTTTCGGAATGCGGCAAGTTTTTTCTTACCGAGATCTGTTTGTTCACTTTTTCCATTTGGTATTAACGAGGAATCTTCAAAAACAAAACTCATAATAGGTATGTTTTTTGGCATGCATAATCAAACTCTTTTTCGGTAAATCCAATACCGTCTTTATCAAGAGTACCATAGCGTCCAGCCAAAATTAAGATATAATAATCACAATCATCAAGCATTTTTTTTATATATTCCATTTGGGACATTCCACTTGCTGGAAATTGTTCCATTCCAACAGGGATGCAATCATTGTCCAAAAGGCATTGTGTAACAGCCATACGTTCTTCTTTTAAATCAGCATATGTTGAGCTGATAAATACTTGATATTTCTTCTTCATTTTAAGTCACCTCTTTGGTAATTTTATTGTGGAAATACTTTTACAGTAATCCGTTTCACTCCTTTTCTGACTACTCTATTATCATCAACAAGACAGTTTTTAACATCCTCTATGGGAATATCTGCTCCTTGCTTGGCTTTCAGATAGGTGCAAAGTTTCTGATTGATTGCGGCATTCTGAAAAGATAATTTTATAGTAGAAGGGATAAATTCTCCGTTTTCATCTTTTTCTGCTTCAAATCTCATATCTACTTGCTCATCCAGTTTAAACAGTAAAGAAAGCACATCCGATACAGTTTCTATATCAAAATCCATGAACAGGTTAATGCTAATGCCAAGGGCGTTTGTGATTTTCAGTAATTGATCCGGCTTTGGATTGCGAATACCATATTCATACTTTTTGATAGTAGCCGGATTTATGCCGGAAAGATTCCCCAACATTTCTTGTGAGATTCCACGTATATTCCGATAATATTTGATTTTTTCTCCGACAGTCATAGCGTTTCTCCTTTTTGTGTTTTGTGTGTATAGTGATAGTTTAGCACATTGGGACACATTTGTGTATAAAAAATTATGAAAAATACTTGACGAACACAAATGTGTACTATATAATACGAATTGCAAGGAACACAAATGTGTACTAAAATTAAAAAGGAAAGGAGAAATGAATATGGAGAATACGATGAAAATGTATATTACCGCAGATGAAGTTGCTGAATTACTCGGAGTATCCAGAGGGTATGCCTATAAAGTTATTCGAGGACTGAATGATGAGTTGAAAGCAAAGGGATTTCGAGTGATTTCGGGAAAAGTGCCAAGAAAGTTTTTTCAGGAAAAATTTTATGGAATGGTAGTTTAGAAGAAAGGGAATGATGATATGCCGGCAACGAGAGACGGAAAATTATGGCGCAGTCAGTTTTATTATAAGGATTGGCAGGGAATACGCCGAAAAAAGAACAAACGAGGTTTTAAAACAAAAGGAGAAGCGGATGAATGGGAAAGAAATTTTCTTCAGCAACAGCAGAAGAATCTGGATATTAGTTTTGAAAATTTCGTGGAAATTTATTTTGCAGATATGGAGAATCGCTTGAGAGAAAGCACAATTATCAATAAGCGATATGTGTTTGATCTGAAAGTAACTCCATATTTTAGGCACAAGAAAATGTGTGAAATTCAAACCTCAGATATCAGAGCATGGCAGAATGAGTTGATTAAAAAGGGATATGCCCCAACTTATTTGAAAAGCATTAACAATCAGTTGGCAGCTCTTTTTAACTATGCTGTACGTTATTATGATTTGCGAGATAATCCTGCAGAAAAGCAGGAAGTATCGGAAAGAGCAAGGCTGATGAAATGGATTTTTGGACAAAACAAGAGTTCAAAGAGTTTCTGCCATCTATGGAAAACAAGCCGGAAGCGAGAATGGCATTTCTGATTTTATATTGGACCGGTATGAGAATTGGAGAGCTGCTTGCTTTAACTTACGAAGATATAGATTTGGAAAAGCGTTGTATCAGGATTAACAAATCCTATCAGCGAATAAATGGTAAGGACATGATAACGCCGCCCAAGACGCCTAAAAGCAATCGAAAGATAACAATTCCCCTATTTTTGGCAGAAGAACTAAAGGAGTATTGCAGTATGCTGTATGGAATTACAGATAAAGAAAGAATGTTTCGATTTACAAAATCATTTATGGAACATGAAATGGTCAGGGGTATAAAAGCAACAGGTGTTAGACGTATCCGCCTGCATGATTTGAGGCATTCTCATGCATCTCTATTGGTAGAGATGGGATTTCAGCCATTGGCGATTGCAGAACGGTTGGGGCATGAAAAGATTGAGACTACCTTGAATACCTATTCACATTTGTATCCAAATAAACAAGCGGAATTGGCAGAAAAGTTGGAAATCGCCAACGGAGAGGAGTAGTTATGAGCGGAGTACACAAATATCCAACAATCAGTTTCGTATTTCTCCAAGAGAGAGGGATGAAATCGAAGCAAAAATCAAAGCGAGCGGTATGCAGAAAAAAGATTATTTTGTCCGTTCCTGTATCTATAACAAAGTGTGCGTGGTCGGGAAAAAGGAAGTGATATATCAACTGGTTGAGGAATTACAACTTATGCAGTACAACATTGCAGAAATCCTAAAGCAATTTGAAGAGCAGGAAATTTTGTTATCAGACGAAGGGTTGGAGCAGATGAAAAATGACTGTCTGGATATGCTGAAAGCCATTATATGGATGTTAGACGGGGCGAAATATCTTTGGCAGGGAACAGAAAAAAGTCCCGACAGCGGCAACTGTTAGGACTTACGAAAAATCGGATAACCTTTGTTATCAAGATATTTACAAAATCAGTATAACAGAGGTTCTCCGCAGAAACAACAGAATTTTTGAATGGAGGACTTTATGGAAGAACAGAAAATTGAATTAAAAATTATCAATATGGCAGACATTCAATCGCAGGAAATTGAATGGTTATGGTATCCGTTTATCCCTTATGGGAAATTGACGATTATTCAAGGCGATCCCGGAGATGGAAAGACAACGCTTGTATTGAATCTTGCAGCCAAATTATCAAAAGGTGTCGGACTTGATGAAGATATGCCGATATCAGAGCCTATGAATATTATTTATCAGACTGCCGAGGATGGATTAGCAGATACAGTAAAGCCGAGACTTGAAGCGGCAGATGCTGATTGCGAGAAAATTATGGTCATTGACGAAAGCGAAAAATCTCTTTCTATGGTAGACGAACGTTTGGAACAGGCGATTATTCAAACCAATGCCCGCTTACTTATTTTAGACCCGATACAAGCCTATCTGGGCGGCGGAATGGATATGAACCGGGCAAATGAAGCAAGAGATATGACTAAGAAATTAGGACTTTTAGCAGAGAAGTATAAATGTGCAATTATCCTGATCGGTCACATGAATAAGGCTGCCGGAAACAAGGCGGCATATAGAGGAATGGGTTCGATTGATTTTTCGCAGTATGCAAGAAGCGTTCTTTTAGTCGGTAGAATAGAGGGACAGGAAAATACACGTGCAGTTGTACAAATAAAAAAATAACCTTGCTGCATTTGGACATTCAAAAGCGTTTGAACTGACAGAAGACGGGTTTCAGTGGTTAGGCAATTATGAAATTACGGCAGACGAATTGCTAGGAGGAGTAACCCCGAAAGCAAATAAAAAGGAGCGGGCAAAACAACTCATTTATGAACTGGCAGAAACAAATAATGTGGTGAAAAGTGAGGATATTGTTAATCTTGCCGAAGAAAAAGGAATTTCAAAACGAACATTGGAAAATGACAAAAAAAGAGTTGGGTATTAAAGGAAAACGAATCGGAGAATCGTGGTATTGGAAACTTGATGAAATTGTGAAATCGTAGATAAGAACGCAACAATGCAGTGTGTATAGAAATTGCAGAGACGTAAGTGCAAGGTTGCAAACACTAAAGACATTGCATTGTTGCGGAGTTGGAAAGGAGACCTTATGAAACAAATACAGATACCAGAGCAGCTATTTATGGAACTTGTAAAATTCCATTTGTTGGATATGGAAGAAAATTTACCAAGCATAAAACAAGGATTAGAAGCAAAGTTGGATTCTTTGGTGATGAGAGATTTATATTCAAAATACAAAACTGCGCCCACAGAGGAAGAACGGGAACAGGCGAGAAAAGAATATCTGGAAAGACGAGGAGTGCCGGAGAAATTTCGGTGGTAATGCTTCCTTGATGATAAAAACAGGAGCGTGGCACGCACCTGTAAATAACAGATAAGGCAGGAAAGGAGTGTTGCGGATGTTGAAGCAGCCGGAAAGAGAAGTAGAAATGCGAATGCTTTATTTTATGAGATGGAGGGCAGACAGATACAAAAAATGAACAAAGGTACTGGCAGACGTGGAACTGACAAAAGCAGAGGAAAAAACTCTGATATGGCTAGCCGGATGGGAAGAAAATACCGTAGATCATCTGCTGTCAGTCATAGAAAAAGCAGCCCGGATACGGGCAGATCAAAAGGGCGGATATGTCCATAAATATAAGCGTAAGTCCGAGAAGTAATCGGATTTTGTTAAACAAAACAAGCCCTCGGCGTTTGAGAGCGAAATACACCCCTCGCACAAATCTTACGATTTGTACTCTGTGTATTTCGCTGCTGGGAGCTTTTCGCCGACAGGCGGATATGTTCGTAGACAGGCTACCTATGTAGTCTACTCACTTTCACATTAGAAAGTTTCCCATCCTCATTTCTTGCAGCTTCGTACTTGGCAGATACGGAAAGGAGGAAGCACATGCCAAGAAATTCATTTATTCAGATGACGAAGCTCCAACAATGTCCGGGGAAAGAATTTAATTATATTTCAAGCCCAAAGAAGCAGGAAATTCTGTATGCGGTAATATGAAACCACAAGACCGTAATTTTTGGACTGACCTTGCAAAATTATAATCAGGCAGAATTTAAAAAAAACGGTACGGAGGGGAAATGTATTGAGGCAAGGGAATTGATCATAGCCCTGCCGGAATCTTTTACGGAGTATCCTCCAGACAGACTGTTGCAGATATTTACAGACCATTTCAGACAGACTTACGGAACGGACTGTATCGCAGCCCTGCATCACAATAAGCGGAAAACCAACTATCACATCCATCTCATTTTTTCGGAGCGTACACTCTTGGAACAGCCCATAGAAAAAGGTTGCCACCCGCAATATGTTCTATGACGAAAAGGGAAATCATGTACGCACCAAGAAAGAGATACTTGATGAA
>ENA-OQAN01001252-OQAN01001252.1-human-gut-metagenome-genome-assembly--contig:-NODE-1252-length-11512-cov-1.522354_pt1 | contig 11512 bp, 15 predicted proteins | sample MGYA00242735_ERZ504527 | MGnify/ENA primary metagenome ERZ504527 (study PRJEB26092, sample SAMD00036230) | human gut metagenome | host: Homo sapiens | study: EMG produced TPA metagenomics assembly of...
TGAATCGGCTGCTGTCAGCGCATTGATCGTTATCAACTATGACGGGAGCGAGTGTATCAGGTATATAGTCATATCGTACCGTCGCCATTGGGGGGCTAATACTTTTTTTCATGATCTTCTCGCGGTCTTCCAGGTTCAACATTTCTATTTCTGCGCCAACCAGGTCGATGTGTGAAGATACAATGTCGAGTCCGTCAATGTCGGTGGTATAAATTGCTTCCCGTATATCGCTTCGTTGATAATACATTCATAGATAGAGCATTCTACCTCTTTGATGTTCACACCCAATCCTGATGATGCGTTGGCCTGAGGGTCTGCATCAATAACCAGCACTTTTTTCTCCAGCGTTGCCAGAGAAGCTGCGAGGTTAATCGTTGTGGTAGTTTTACCTACGCCACCTTTTTGATTGGCTAAAGCAATAATTTTTCCCATATTAATCAGTTTTTCTCGCTGCGAAGTAACAAATAATAGGTGATTGTACCTATAAAAAACGGCAGACATTAGCAAAACTGTTGATAACTCATTGGTTTTGTTAATAACTCAACGGCGGCAAAGATAGAAATTTTCATTCAATTCTATTCTATTTTTAGCACTGGGTTGTAGAACATTAAGATAATTTTTCTTTTCTGGCGAGGGGTAGTTCCGGCAAAGAGTTGTATCTTTACGCTCCGAGAAAAAGAGTGGAAAAATATGAAGAGAGAAAAACCGTTGATATTGCTGTCAAATGATGACGGCGTGGAAGCTAAGGGATTGAATGAGTTGATACGTGGGTTGCGTGGAGTGGGTGAAATGATCGTAATGGCGCCGGATGGTCCTCGTTCGGGAGCTTCGGGGGCGATCACTTCCGAACATCCTGTGCGGTATTACAAGGTACGTGAAGAGGAGGACTTGACTGTGTATAAATGTACGGGTACACCGGTAGATTGTGTGAAACTGGCATTGCATACAGTTGTTCCCCGTCGTCCCGATGTGGTGATAGGTGGAATAAACCACGGTGATAATTCTTCAGTGAATGTGCATTATTCCGGTACGATGGGGGTAGTGATTGAAGGGTGCCTGAAGGGGATTTCTTCTATCGGATATTCATTATGTAATCATTTTGCGGATGCTGATTTCTCTTCATCGCTGCCTTATATACGCCGTATTACTGAGCAGGTCCTGGAGCATGGCTTGCCTTTGGGTATTTGCTTGAATGTGAACTTTCCGGATACGGCTTCTTTGAAAGGGGTACGCATCTGCCGTCAGACGAATGGGGCTTGGATTAATGAATGGAAGCGTAGTCTGCATCCTCGGGGTGGAGAGTATTTCTGGCTGACCGGAGAGTTTGATAACTATGAACCGGAAGCGGAAGATTCGGACCACTGGGCATTAGGGCATGGGTATGTGGCGGTAACTCCTACCCAAATTGATGTGACCGCTTATGGGATGATGAATGAGTTGAAAAACTGGAATCTGGAAGTATGAAATACTATTTGATAGTAGGCGAGGCATCAGCGATTTGCACGCATCTAATTTGATGTGTGCCTTGATACAGGAAGATCCGGAAGCAGAATTCCGTTTCTTTGGCGGGGACTTGATGACGGCTGTTGGTGGAACGCGGGTGAAGCATTACAAAGAACTGGCTTATATGGGTTTTATCCCGGTGTTGTTGCATTTGCGTACTATCTTTCGGAATATGAAAGAATGTAAGCAGGACATTGTTCGTTGGGCTCCTGATGTAGTGATTCTGGTGGATTATCCTGGCTTTAACCTGAAAATAGCCGAGTTTATAAAGAAGCAGACGCAAATACCTGTCTACTATTATATTTCTCCTAAAATATGGGCTTGGAAAGAGTATAGGATTAAAAATATCAAGCGGGATGTGGACGAATTGTTTTCTATCCTGCCTTTTGAGATTGAGTTTTTTGCCGGACATCAGTACCCTGTTCATTATGTGGGTAATCCTTGTGTAGATGCAGTGGATGCTTATTGTAAGAAACATCCGGATGGGTTTCCGGAATTTGTGGCGGATAATGGTTTGTCCGAAAAGCCTGTTATCGCATTGTTGGCGGGCAGCCGGAAACAGGAAATCAAAGACAACCTACCGATGATGCTGGAGGCTGCTGCTCCGTTTACCAAAGATTATCAATTGGTGTTGGCAGGGGCTCCGGGGATGGACCCTGCCTATTATGCGGGTTATATAAATCCGAATGTACCGGTTAAAATCATTTTCGGACAGACTTACAGGCTGTTGCAGCACGCGCAGGCGGCATTGGTGACTTCGGGTACTGCAACTTTGGAAACAGCTCTTTTCCGTGTTCCTCAAGTGGTGTGTTACTATACTCCGGTAGGGACGTTTATCGCTTTTCTTCGCCGGCATATTCTAAAAGTGAAATATATTTCGTTGGTTAATCTGGTAGCCGATAAGGAAGTGGTGCGTGAACTGGTAGCCGATACGATGACGGTAGATAATGTACGTTCGGAGTTGGAAGCTCTTCTATATAATAAGGTATATAGGAATAAGATGTTGGAAGAGTATGATCGTATAATTCAAATTTTAGGTCCGGCAGGAGCTTCGGAGGCAGCGGCACGCAAGATGGTAGGCCTTACTGAAGAAATAAAACTTTTCACGCTGTTTTTTTGTTCTTTCGGGTAAATACCTAAACCCCGGAAAATATGAAATATTCTTTTTCATCGATGTTAGGGGCGGTACTTCTTTTTAGCGGAGTATTCGCCTTTTCAGCTTGTGGCAATGACGAAAGTTATCCCGATAGTACAGTAACTATAGCTATGGCTACAGTAGAAAAGCAACCTCAAGTATGACGCTCCTTATTTTATATTGGATAATGGAGAGAAATTGTGGGTGGTACAGAATGCTGTACCTTACCGGGATTTGAAGACGGGAGAGCGTATCTTTGGAAGTTATACCTTTCTGGAAGCTGGTGAGAGTGGTTTTGTCTATGATATCCGTTTGAATGACTATGCCATGGTACCTGTTCAAGATATTATCGGACTGAATCCTGATAATATGGATAGTATAGGAAATATGAAAGTGCAGATTAAAAATATATGGTTTTCCAATGAGTATATGAATGTGCGTTTTATGCTGAATTTTCCCAATCCCCAAAGGCCTATTCTCAATCTGGTTGTCAATGAGATGATTCCTTTGGTAAATGACGGGTATGCGCATTTGGAACTCCGCTATAACAATAATGGCAGCCAAGGACGGTTGGTACCTGGTCTGGTTTCTTTCAAATTAGGAAGTTACTCACCGGAAAACAGTGAATTAAAAGGATTAAAGGTGCTGGTACGTCCTGTAGGCGGTGAAGAAAAAACATATATCTTCTCTTACCCGCTTACTGACAAGAGTACGCCTGATTTTAATCTTTTGGATCTGGCGGAATTAAAATAAAGAAACTACATACAAATAGACTACTGCTGCAGGGATAGCGAGGATTGCGCTGTCGAAACGATCGAGCATTCCACCATGTCCCGGCAAAATATTACCCGAATCTTTGATACCTAAACGGCGCTTCAATAAAGATTCCGTCAAATCACCCCATGTACCGAATATTACTACTGTTAATGCTAGTCCAATCCATACCCCGGTGGACATGAAGGGAAAGAAATGAGCCAGTATGAAGGAGGATATGATGCAGAATACACTGCCACCGATAGAACCTTCCCACGATTTTTTAGGGGAAATACGCTCGAACAGTTTGTGTTTGCCAAACAGCATCCCCGTGCAATAAGCCCCCGTATCATTCACCCAGTTAAAAATAAAAATAGATAGTGGGAGAATAGCATTGTATTGTGAAATACTCGCTGTTTCGTCCGAGTGGAAAGCCAATACATTCAACAAAGCAAATGGCAGAGCGATGTACATTTGGCTTAGCATGGCGTATGCCCAGTTGTTCAGAGGGTTTTCTTTTTTCAAATAAAGTTCGCTGATCCATCAGGTAGATGAATAAAGCCAGATAAGGAATAAATATACCTGTTTGTGAAGGATCTATTCCAAAATAAAAAAAGCACAGGAAAAGAAAAATTCCGCTGAGAATACATATGCGTTTATTTACTTGTATTCCTTCTACATGATTGACCAAATTACAGAATTCATTGATAGCCAATGCGCTGATAATGGCAAATAGGATACCGAAAGAAACAGCCCCACCACTATGCAGCCTATCAGTACTGCAACGAAAATAATTCCGGTTATGGCACGTTGTAAGAAATTGCTTTTCACGGTCGTTAGTCTTAAGTGATTCAAAAATCAAAATAGAAGATCTGTTGTTTAATCATTCTGAGTGATAATGAAGAACCCGTATTTGGATTACTACAGACTCTTTATATCATTCAGAATGACATGATTATGATTGACAGATCTTTCTACAATGTTATGCTTCTTTTTTTTTCTTTTTTCCTTTTCCTCAGAATCTGAAGATTTCTTCTCTTCAAAATCTTCGGTTACTTCTACTGGTTTTACTGTAGCTTCTAAAGCCATAATTTCTTCTGAACGTGAGGTCCAGGGCGTTTGCCAAAAATGCGTTCCACGTCTTCGGCGAAAATTACTTCTTTTTCAACCAACAGACGGGCCAGCTCGTTGTGACCATCTTTATGTTCGGACAATATTGCCTTTGCCCGATCATATTGTTCGTTGATCATTCTTTTCACTTCTTCGTCAATCAGTTCGGCTGTACGTTCGCTGTAGGCTTGCTGAAAGAGTATTCATCGTTGCTGTAATAACATAAGTTGGGTAACTTTTCACTCATTCCGGCGTAAGCAATCATTCCATATGATTGTTTTGTCACACGTTCCAAATCGTTCATGGCACCGGTTGAAATATGTCCGGTGAACAGCTCTTCGGCTGCACGTCCCCCTAAAGTGGCACACATTTCATCCAGCATTTGTTCTTTGGTTGTGATCTGCCGTTCTTCGGGCAAATACCATGCGGCTCCCAATGCGCGTCCACGGGGAACAATGGTTACCTTAATCAAAGGATTGGCATGTTCCAAAAACCAAGACAGCGTAGCGTGACCGGCTTCGTGTAAAGCAATAGTACGCTTTTCTTCGGCAGTCATGATTTTGGTTTTCTTTTCCAAACCACCGATAATACGGTCTACAGCATCTAGAAAATCTTGTTTCCCAACCGCATTCTTACCATGGCGGGCGGCGATCAGTGCTGCTTCATTACATACATTGGCAATATCTGCCCCACTGAATCCCGGAGTTTGACGGGCGAGCAAATCCAGATCGACACTTTCATCCAGCTTTAAGGGCTTCAAAATGTACTCCAAATACTTCTTTACGTTCGTTTAAGTCGGGTAAGTCAACATGAATCTGGCGGTCAAAACGACCAGCACGCAATAATGCTTTATCCAATATATCCGCACGGTTGGTAGCGGCCAAAATGATCACACCGCTATTTGAACCAAAACCATCCATTTCTGTCAATAATTGGTTTAATGTATTTTCGCGTTCATCATTTCCACCATGCTTGGATTTTTGCCACGGGCACGTCCTACTGCGTCAATTTCATCAATGAATATAATACAAGGAGCTTTCTCTTTCGCCTGGCGGAACAAGTCACGTACACGGGATGCACCTACTCCAACGAACATTTCCACAAAGTCGGAACCCGAAAGCGAAAAGAAAGGTACATCTGCTTCACCGGCAACAGCTTTTGCCAGCAAAGTCTTACCGGTTCCCGGAGGGCCTACCAGTAAAGCGCCTTTAGGTATCTTACCTCCCAACTCCGTGTATTTCTGAGGTTGTTTCAGAAACTCTACAATTTCTTCCACTTCTTGTTTAGCTTCCGCTTGTCCGGCTACATCTTTAAAAGTAATCCGGTTAGTCTTGTCTCCTTTTTCGTATACCTGAGCTTTGCTTTTGCCTACGTTGAACGGATTGGCGCCTCCGGCCCCTGCTCCGCCGCTCATGCGACGCATGGCAAACATCCAGATACCGATCAATAGTAAAAACGGAGCGATATTCCAAAATAATGCGCCGAAGTAGTCGCGTTTCTTTTCATAACTGATAGATCCGGTAAAGTGACCTTCTTCCTGTGCCTTTTCCATGAATTTATCCAATGACTCCATGGAACCTATTTCTACGTTCAATGCTGGGTTTACGCCCTACTTTTTATAGTCATTTTTAAATACATCTTTAACAAATTCCGGTTTAATGTACATTTCTACCGTATTGTCATCGTATGCAATTATTTTATTGGCATATCCCTTGTTTATCATATCTTTAAACTCGGTATATGTTATTTGTTTGTCAATTCCTCCTTCTTGATTGGAAAAATAGAGGATGGCAAAACTCATGGCAATGATAACATACAGCCAACTCAAATTGAAGCGTGGCATGTTTATCTTTGGTCTATTATTGGTATTTTCACTCATTTTGATTCTGTATTGGATTAGTCTAGATCAGGAATTTGGGTCAGTTTGGCATCTGCCCATAAATGTTCCAGATTATAAAAATTTCTTGTTTCCGGCAAAAAGACATGTACCAGTACATCGCTGTAGTCCATTGCAACCCATTCTGCGTTTCTCAGTCCGTCTATTCCCGTAGGCTTGTCATCTATTTCTTTATGTACATATTCCTTGACTGAGTCAACGATAGCTATAACTTGACTTGGGGAATTACCTTGACAGATTACGAAATAGCTGCAAATGGTATCATCAATGGCGGTGAGGTCCGCTATTACAATGTTTTTACCTTTCTTTTCTTGAATGCCTTCTGTTATTTTTTTTACTAAAGTCTCTGCTTCGTTCATTATAATGTTATTAACAACTGATTATTCTAATATATGTATTTACAACAATGCACAAAGATACTTGGTTTTCTCATTCTAGCGAAAAAATGTGCATTAAATATATTCGGTTTTTGTTTTTTTTAGTTAGAGAATCTTTTTATTGTTATGTTAAGCCTAGAGTGAAGATACACGGTCAAGAAGGATAAGGAAGGCTGGAAAAGAAAGCAAATGGAGAAAAAAGAATCTTGATTAGAAAAAAAAGCTTCAAAAATTTGTGGATTAAATAAAAAACCGTATCTTTTGCAGCGTCAAAATCAAAACGGGTGTTTTGATAGGAAAATTGGGATATGGTGTAATGGTAACACAATCAGATTCTGGTCCTGTTTTTCCAGGTTCGAATCCTGTATCCCAACACATAAACCACTTATTAAAGACAAAGTTCTTCTAAAATTGCAATTTTAGAAGAACTTTTTTCATTTTGGGCTAGCTATCTTAAAAATAGACCAATCAAAATTGGTGTCAACTCTCTATTTTCCGTAAGACTCATGAAAAAAGCGGGGCAGTCCGAAAACAATGCAACGCCAATCCGGGAGTAATTCGGGGTTTTGCTTTCTCTCAATTGTTCTATTTGTCTTTTTTAGTAGGCCATGAAAACACGCAGGATGAAAAAGGTGCAAAAATCAAGTAGTACGTTAGTAAAAAAGAGTCTAAACGCATTTGCATTAAACTCTTTTTATAACTGTTTTTATTCGTCTTTCATTGATTTGGTCAATCACCTCTATTTTTTTTAAGATCAATTCTAGGTCTGCCTTGAGTTTTTCCACTTTACGATTCATTTCCGTAACCAAACTGCTACCTTTTTTGGAAGAACTGGTCAAGAAGCCCAAATTGTTCTCGTATGTTTGAATTTCATTCTTCATGTTTTCGTAAGCACGAACCAGTTTTTCGCGTTCACGATAAAGGTTGCCTTCCTTGCTGATGCTTGATTTAAAGTTACTTAATTTTTTCTGTGATGCGGAAAGATTCAACTTGTCAAACAACTTATCAATGACACCATGATATTGCTTGTATAATTTATCTTTCTCTTTAAACGGTACATGACCGATGCTATTCCATTCTTTCATTAATTCTCGAATGGTGTTTCCGGCATCTTCTTCCGGTGTTTCCTGTGCGTCAATTGTATTTAACTTTTCAATGATCGCCTTTTTCTGAACCATGTTTTCCTGTTCAACTGAGCGTTGTGAAGAAGTCGCCTTGTTCTTTTGCTCGAAGAAATAATCACATGCGGCAATGAATCGTTTCCATACGGCATCCGAATACTTTTTAGGTACAGGACCAATTGTTTTCCATTCCTTTTGTAATTTGCTTAGAATATCAGCAGTTGCTTTCCAGTCTGTGCTTTCTTTTAGTGCTTCTGCTTTTTCACATAATGCTTTCTTCTTTTCCAGATTGCCTGCCATACTTTCCTTGATGGACTTGAAGAACTCGGCTTTGCGTTTGAAAAATTCATCACAAGCGGCACGGAAACGTTCGAATATCTTCACGTTCATTTTTTGAGGTGCGTAACCAATTGTTTTCCATTTGGCTTGCAAAGCAATGATTTCCTGAGTTTTGTTTTCCCAGTCTTGGAAGGTAGTGAACGTATCGTATTCCATTGCTTCCACAATTTCACAGATTACGGTCTTTTCATCCAAGTTACGTTGCTCTTTTTCTTTTAAGGCTTCGAAATGTTGCTGGTGACGACGGTTTACGGCTGTAGAGGCGGTTTTGAACCGGGTCCAGATATCTTCGCGCAATTCTTTTGCAACAGGACCCGTATTCCGGAATTCCTGATGTAACTTTTGTAATTGATGGAAAGCGGAAATCACATCTTCTTCATCAGCCAATTTCTCTGCGGCTTCACAAAGATGAGTCTTTATTTCAAGGTTCTTTTTAAAATCATACTCACGGAATTCGTTGTTCAACTTTATCAAGTCATAGAACTTTTCTGCATAGTGCTGATAATTTTTCCAGAGTTCATTGACTTTGGCAGCCGGCACCTGTTTTATATCGTTCCATTCCTGTTGCAGTTTCTTGAATTCATTGTATGCTTTGTTGGCATCTTCGGGAGATTCGGCAAGTTCTTTCAAACGGTCGATAATGGCGAGCTTTTTCACCAGGTTATCTTCTTTTTCTTTATCTTGTTCTGCTTGTATGGCGCTTCTTTTCTCTTTGATAGAGCTCATGATATCTTTGAAACGGCTTTCAGCATCGTCCGGTTGGGGAATAAATGCCTCAGGAGCACCTCCGCCATCAATAAATGCCTTACGGGCGGCTTCTTGCTCAGCCTTGTGCAGCTTGTAGAAGTTCTGTTTCAATAAATCCAACTCTTGTTTGTCTGCATTGCAGCGTCTTCGTTGATTTCTTTTAAACGTTCGATGACCTCTTCTTTCGTTTGTTTAGGTACATACGTAGCGTTATTTTCTTCTGCAGTAGCGGAAGATGATACCAAAGTTTCAGATGTCTGTTCCACTGGAACTTCGGTTAAAGGGCGGATAGTTTCATTCGAGTCCATCGTATAGATTTTTTAAAGTAAGCGTTTTTGTTATAACAACAATTTACAAATTAAAAGAAATAAATTAGAACTTCATACTGTTTTTCCCGATTTTTTTAGGAAAATCCTTAAAAGTGGAGAAAATAGGAGAATCAAGGGGGATAAATGCACTGCAGATTACATAGATTCATACAGATTCTCTTTTATTGTGATTCTTTGCCGGTTTCTGTGTGAATCTGTTTTTTCTCTGAATTTCAATCTATGTAATCTGTAGTGAAACGTGTCAGGATAGTAATACGGTGATGCCCATATAAAGCATCATACCTATAATGTCATTGGTGATGGATATGAACGGACCTGTAGCGATGGCCGGATCTATTTTTAGTTTTTCCAGTGTCATAGGAACCAGGTCCCAAAGATGGAAGCGAACATGACTACTGCAAACAGGCTGAATGAAACCGAATAAGTCACGGTGCACTTGCCCCGAAACGGATGAAATTATAGATATATACCAGCATAGAAATAATAGTAGCATTGATTACGGCCACTACAGATTCCTTTACTATTTGTTTCCAGGTGTTTTGGGCATCCAGCGAGCTGTTTGCCAGTCCTTGTACGATAAGTGCCGAGGACTGTGTTCCCACATTCCCCCCTGTTCCGCCGATAAGGGGGATGTAGAGGGCCATTTCGGGATGTGCGGCAAAAGTACTGTCAAAGTTGCCCAGAATCATGGAGTTGCCTATTCCGCCTATCATGCCGATGAGCAGCCAGGGCAGACGGGCTGTAGTCTGGCGGAATACATTATCGTCTGTTTCCACGTCTTGTGACAAACCTGATGCCAGCTGGTAGTCGCGTTCAGCCTGTTCACGTACTTCGTCCATCACATCGTCTACCGTAATCCGTCCTACCAGGCGTCCGATACTGTCCACTACCGGAACGGCGACCAGGTCATATTTTTCAATGGTTTGTACCACTTCGTCTATAGGGGTATCTACATGGACGGATATCGGTTCTTTCCTCATCACGTGCTTCACTTTGGATACGGAAGGCTGGTGATCATTTTCTTCAACGGGAACACACCGCGCAGCCGCTGGTCATCGTCTACTACATATACATAATAGATTTCGTCCATATCTTCCGCCTGGATGCGCATTTCCTTCAGACATTCGGGCATACTCCAGTTTTCGTTTACGATTACCATTTCGGTACCCATCAATCCACCGGCAGTGTCTTCGTCATATTTCAACAAATCGACAATGTCTCCGGCTTGTTCTATGTCTTCAATGTGTGAGAGGACTTCTTCTTGTTTGTCCTCGTCCATTTCACGGATAATGTCCACGGCATCATCCGAATCCATGTAGTCAACGAACCGTTTGGCGATTGTTTCAGAGGGAAGGATTTCCAGGAATTCCTTACGGGCGTCCTTCGTCCATTTCGATAAGGACGTCGGCGGCAGTCTCATTGTCCAGTAACAGGTATATGAACCGTGCTTCTTCCGCATCCAGTTCATTGCACAGCTCTGCTATGTCGGCAGGATGTAGACCGGCAAGCAAGTCCTTAAGTTGCTCTGAGTCTTTTTGCTCGATCAGCTGCTCTACTTTTTCTAATTCCTCTTTATTCATCCTACTCTTCCGTTAATATAATAAATAGGTGTTATTCTTTCTTGTTTGTTCCTTTCCGGGCGATATCGTTACTGTAACTATATCCGTTTTATTTTTCAGTGCCGCTTCCACTCTGTTAGTCAGTTCGATAAACTCTGATACAGACAACTGTTCCGGGCGTTTGTTGAAAATCAGGTCTGCGCTCAATGGATTCTCTTTGTCTAAAATGGAAGAAATAGAATTTCTCAAAGTTTTACGCCGTTGGTTGAATGTTGTTTTTACAATGAGCTTGAACAATTTTTCATTGCATCCCAGTTCCGTCGTTTCATTGCGTGTCATACGGATGACCGCACTTTTCACCTTGGGAGGCGGATTGAATACATGTTCGTGTACGGTGAACAGGTATTCTACTTTGTACCAGGCTTGTATCAGGATACTGAGAATGCCGTATGTCTTGCTTCCGGGACCGGCGGCAATGCGTTCGGCCACTTCTTTCTGGATCATTCCCGTACAACAGGGGATCAGGTCTTTGTAATCCAGCATTTTAAAGAATATCTGGCTGGATATATTATAAGGGTAGTTACCGGTCAGAACAAAAGGTTTCCCGTCAATAATTTTTCGAGGTTCAGTTTCAAAAAGTCG
>ENA-OQAN01001253-OQAN01001253.1-human-gut-metagenome-genome-assembly--contig:-NODE-1253-length-11507-cov-1.669684_pt1 | contig 11507 bp, 14 predicted proteins | sample MGYA00242735_ERZ504527 | MGnify/ENA primary metagenome ERZ504527 (study PRJEB26092, sample SAMD00036230) | human gut metagenome | host: Homo sapiens | study: EMG produced TPA metagenomics assembly of...
TGTAGTATGATGCGGATGAAGTTTTCCATTGGCATCCCAATTTCGTAATGTCTGGGCAGATACGCCTATAATTTTTGAAAATTCATGTATAGAATAATATTTACTCAAAGTATCAACTCCTTTCAATAATATTCTACTCTAATATCTTATAAAACTCAACATATGCTTATATAATTTTATAATTTATATTTAACTGTTAATAACCCTGCGATTTCCACCCGTATCAAGATTCTTGGGGGTATGGACATCTCAGAGAAAAGGAAACCTCAGGACGGACGTATGTCCATTATGGTAGACAGACAGGATTATGATATCCGAATCTCCTCTCTGCCTACTGTGCACGGAGAGAAGATCGTAATGCGACTCTCTTCCAAACTGAACCTTACACGTAACAAGAAAGACCTGGGACTTCCACCCGATGAGATGGAACGTTTCAACCATATGCTGGCAAGTCCTTTCGGGATCATCCTTGTAACAGGACCGACAGGAAGCGGTAAATCCACTACCCTGTATACAGCATTAAGTGAATTAAATAAAGAAGCAGTCAATATCGTAACAGTAGAGGATCCTGTGGAGGCAGATATTGAGGGCATAAATCAGGTACAGGTTAACAATAAGGTAGACCTGAATTTTGCGTCAGCCCTTCGTTCTATCCTACGTCAGGACCCGGATATCATTATGATCGGTGAGATCCGAGACAGGGAGACTGCTGCTATTGCAGTACAGGCCTCCATAACAGGACATCTGGTTGTCTCTACATTGCATACAAATAATGCAGTAGGTACTCTGAACCGTATGGCGGACATGGGAGTGGAGAGATATTTGATCGCAGATTCTGTTGTAGGAGTTATCGCTCAGCGCCTTGTACGTAAGCTGTGCAGCCACTGTAAAAAATGCGTCCTGCAACCTCTGAGGAGAAGAGAATTCTGAGAATGAACACACAGGAGGACGTAAATGTCTATGAACTGTGGCTGTGATTTCTGCAGCCATACAGGATATTACGGGCGTATCGGTGTGTTCGAGATCATGGAGGTCAATGACGAGATCCGTGATCTGATTGCAGAGAATGGCACAACAGAGGAACTGGAACGTGCAGCCAGAAACAGCGGTATGCGCACACTGAGAGAGAATGGTATCAACTATGTGCTGAACGGTACCACCTCTGTGGAAGAGATGCTTAAGGCATCTTATGAATAACGTAAGTTTGCAGACTGTTAATTCTACAGACTATTAATATAGAAGGAATTCCTGCGAACCGGAGCTCTCCGGAGATTCTCAGGGAGTTACGAGGCAGATTAGGAAATATGTATAATTTAGACGAAATACTGATACAGTCAGTGAAGGTAAGGGCTTCCGATATCCACCTGACAACCGGCAGACCGCCAAGCTACAGGATCGATGGTGTACTGGCTCCCATAGAGGGAGAACGCCTTACTCCGCAGATGCTGGAAGATATTCTCATGCCCCTGATGGATGTCCGTCACAGAGAAGAGCTGCAGAATAACGGACAGACAGACTTCGCATATGCCATCTCAGGTGTGGGACGTTTCCGCGTAAATGTATTTAAACAGAGAGGAACACTTGCTTCCGTTATGCGAAGCCTTCCTTTTAATATCCCGGAACCTGAGGATCTTGGCATTCCTGCAGAGGTAGTGGAGATGACTACGCGGAAAAGAGGTCTCATTTTGGTAACAGGGCCGACAGGAAGCGGGAAATCAACTACACTGGCTTCATTGATTCATGTGATTAACAGGAATTATCCTTACCATATTATTACATTGGAGGATCCCATCGAATATCTGCACAGACATGATAAATCTGTGGTAAACCAGAGAGAGATCGGCAGTGATTCAACGAATTATGCACAGGCACTGAGGGCTGCACTGCGTGAAGACCCTGATGTTATCCTGGTAGGAGAGATGCGAGACCTGGAAACCATTTCCACTGCCATCACAGCGGCGGAAACCGGTCATCTGGTATTTTCCACCCTTCATACTATCGGTGCGGACAAGACTATCGACAGAATCATCGATGTATTCCCGCCAAATCAGCAGCAGCAGATAAGGATTCAGCTTGCCTCTGTATTAGAGTGCGTTGTATCCCAGCAGCTTCTTAAGAAAGCAGACGGAAGCGGCCGTGTGGCTGCACTTGAAATACTTTTTGCAAATAATGCAGTGCGAAACCTGATCAGAGAGAGCAAGACCTATCAGATCTCATCTGTGATGCAGACCAGCAAACGTGCAGGAATGCAGACAATGGATGATGCACTGTATGACTTATATATGAGAAAACTGATCGATGCTGACAATGCAGTGACATATGCCCAGGATCCGGTCAGCATGAACAAAAAAGTCAGCTTTGACTTCTGACAGAAACCCGATCTGGCAGACACCCTGAGCCTGACTGAGAGAAAGAAGTGATAAGATGCCGGGTTTTACCTACGTGGCAGTAGATAAAAGAGGAAAAGAGAAAAGAGGAAGTATTGAGGCTGACAACAAAGAGAAAGTTATAGATATCCTGAAAAACGACGGCTGATCCCAGTCTCTGTAAAAGAACAGGGTGCCTGAACAAAGAGATAGATTTCTCCATAGGAAAGAAAGTAAAGCCAAGAGATCTCAGTGTATTCTGCCGTCAGTTCGTCAGCATCACCCAGGCAGGTGTCCCGATGAAGGAAGCCCTGCAGATGCTCTCAGAACAGACAGAGAATAAATGGCTGAAGCGTGCCATCTCAGAGGTACTTCTCAGTGTGGAGAAAGGAAATACACTGGCAGACTCCATGAGAGGCCAGTCAGATATTTTCCCGCCAATGCTCATCAATATGGTAGAGGCAGGTGAGAATTCCGGAAGCCTTGAGATGGCTTTCACACGAATGGCAATACAGTTTGAGAAGGAAGCCAAATTGAAGGCAACCATCAGAAAGGCAACCATCTATCCGATCATCCTGGTCATTGCAGCGATCGGAGTTGTGGCTGTTATGCTTCTGTTCGTTATTCCCATCTTTATTGATATGTTTGCAGACCTGGATGTGGAGATGCCGGGGGATTACCATGTGGTAGTTATGAACACCAGTAAGTGGATGACAGCACACTGGTATATGATTCTTGCGTTGATCATTCTGGTGATCGTGGCATATAAGATGATCTATAAGACAGAACAGGGCAGACTTGCCATCGATAAGGTGAAGATGAAGATGCCCTTGTTTGGCAAGCTGACAGTAAAGACTGCCTGCGCACAGTTTGCAAGGACAATGAGCACATTGCTGTCGTCGGGTATCTCTACTATTGATGCGTTGGAGACAGTGTCAAAGATCGTCAATAACATCCATTACACAAATGCGCTGTTGAAAGCACGTGAGGAAGTTATGAAAGGTATTCCACTGTCAGAACCGCTGACTGCCTCAAAAATCTTCCCGCCTATGGTGTGCCATATGACAGGGATCGGTGAGGAAACTGGTAATATTGAGGACATGCTGGAGAAGCTGGCAGATTACTATGACGAAGAGGTGGAGATGACTACCCAGAGTGTACTGGCGGCTATGGAGCCTTTGATCATTGTGTTTATGGCTGTTGTGGTCGGTACACTGGTTGTGGCGGTGGTTTCACCGATTGGGGCTATGTACAGTGGACTGGATAATCTGTAATAAAAGTTCCGGATTGCGATTGGGAACCGCATTAAAAGTTTCCGAAGAAACAGGATGTGCTGTAGTCTTGCATAGGGGACTGCATTCATCAGATATATACACACTAAGCATGAAAAGGAGAGATGTAAAATGTTCAAATGGTTCAAGAACAAAAAGAAAGATAACAAAGGTTTCACACTTGTTGAACTTGTTATCGTAATTGCAATTCTGGCAATCCTCGTAGGTCTGCTGGCACCACAGTACACCAAATATGTAGAAAAATCCAGAAAAGCAGCAGATGCAAGCAATATGGATGAGATGGTAAAGGTTATTAAAGTTTATGCAGCAGATCCGGCAAATGAACTTGAAGCAGATACTTATACTATTACAATTGGAACAGATAAGTCAACTGCCTCAAAGACAGCAACAGACATTGTTGCCGATAATGGTGATAAGAATAAGTCTCTTGCAAAACTTAAAGAAGAAATGGGAAAAACTATTCCTAAGTGGTTTGATACAGTTACTAAATCAAAGAAATGGAATGATGGAGCCAAAGCAGCTATAATAGCTAAGGTAACCGTTGGTGAAGATGGTGGTACAAGTGTGACATATAGTGTAGAGGGTCATGATGCAAAAAATGATCCATTTGCAAATTATATGAAGACAGGTACTGACGGAATTCAGTAATAAAAATTTGCATATCACATTATTTTTTAATCCGCTATAGCTTATAAAAGGAATTAGATTATAATGATATCAAGCTAAACAATGATTTCGGGAATCATACGGTAAATACCATATGATTCTCGAAATATTAATGTGATTTACTGCAAATAAAGAAGTCTGGCAAAAATTAATGTTTCACTTCAATAGAATAAGGCTCAGAAAATGCCAAATAACGATAAAAACGAAAGGATTTTCCTATGCTCCTTTTTTTAGATTTACTCCCCTACATAGTTATTTTTATATTCGGAATTACCATTGGAAGTTTCCTGAATGTCTGTATTTACCGAATTCCGTTGCATGAGTCTATTGTGACGGCGCCGTCTCATTGTATGACCTGCGGGAAGAAACTTAAGTGGTATGATATGGTTCCGGTGTTTAGCTGGCTGGTGCTTGGGGGAAAGTGTCGTAACTGTGGCTCTTCGATTTCACCGCAGTATCCTGTGATCGAAGCAGTGAACGGGTTTATCTATGTACTGATCTGTGCACGTCAATGGCTTCGTGAACAGTTTCAGCCTGATCTATTGCCTTATGGCGTCGGCTCTTCTGGTTCTGAGTGTGATTGACTGGCGGACGTATGAGATTCCTTTTGGAATCAATGTGTTTCTGTTTGTCCTTGGAGTTGCCATGGCTGTGCTTGACAGAGGGAATCTGGCGGAGCATCTGATTGGGATGGTCTGTGTCAGTGGTGTGCTGGAGATTCTTTATCTGGTCAGCGGCGGCGGAGCAATCGGCGGGGGTGACATTAAGCTGATGTTTGCCTGTGGTCTGATCCTTGGATGGAAGCTGATTTTGCTGGCTTTTGTGCTGGGATGTATTATTGGTTCCGTGGTTCATATTATCCGCATGGTGAGGAAGAAGGCAGGGCGTATGCTCGCATGGGTCCTTATCTGTCAGCCGGGATTTTGCTGGCTGCTTTGTGGGGAAACAGGTGGATCAGCTGGTACCTGTCATTAATTTTTTAACTGAAAATCATAGAACTTTTTCAGTTAGAAAAATGAGTTTTAAGATGTTTTGTCTGTTAAAATTTATTTTTGTAATTGAAAAAGGGCGGTTGTCTGCAGAGGGCAGCGCTCATACGGAGGAAAATACAAATGGCGAAAATTTTGAGTATAGAGGCAGAGGCATCTCAGATCAGAGTTGCGGAAGTTGAAGTACGTGGAAAAAAGGGAAGGATTTATAATTGTTTCTGTATACCGGCACCCCAGGGGGCTGTGGAGGATGGACAGATCCGTGATACGAAAACTCTCGGAGAGAATCTTAAGGCAGAGCTTTCCCAGAGAAAGATCAGGACAAAGAAAGTATATTTTGCCACAGGTTCTACCAGAATTGCGAGCAGGGAAGTCCGTATCCCTTTTGTGAAGGCAAACAGAATACAGAGTATTATAGAGGCAAATGCCACAGATTATTTCCCATTGATGTGAGCAAGTATGTGCTTTCCTACAGCGTGGTCGATGTGGAGAGCCAGAAATCTGAGGACGGGAAGGAAGAGACTAAGCAGTACCATCTGATGATCTATGCTGCTCCCAAAGCAATCTCAGCAGCTTACAGTGAGTTTGCGGAGAATGCAGGACTGACAATGACAGGGATCACCTACACAGGTGACAGTATTTATCATTCGGTAAAGGATAAGTATGCAAAAGGAACTCATATTCTGGTTAAGGTGGAATATACGGGAACCAGCATTACGATCATCCAGGACGGTGAACTGACCCTACAGCGTAATATTAACTATGGTGTGGACAGTGCAGCAGAGACAGTAAGGGCTTTCCCTGAGTTTGGGGACAGACTGGATGTAAATGAGGCTCTGGATGTGCTTTGCTGCAGAAAATGTATCAATCCTTTCCTTGACACGGAGTCTTTTGACGAAGAAATCTCTGATGAGGAGAGAAAGCTGGAAACTGCAAGGGCTGAGGTGACAGAGAGCCTCAGATACCTGATCGGAAATATTTCCCGTATTATGGATTATTATATTTCCCGCCATACGGATACAAATTTTGATTCCATTGTATGCTGTGGTCTTGGTGCTCAGGTAAAGGGGATGATGCTCCTTCTTACAAATGAGCTGGGACAGCAGGTGGACGTTTTACAGGAGTTTAAAAATTTTGCCTGCCTGCCGGCGGGGATGCACAGGAAGCCTGCCTTTACGCTGCAGTTCTTTCACCGGGCACTTCAGGCGTTAACCTGATGGACAAGGTCAACAGAAAGAAGAAAGAAAAAAAAGAGACTTTAAGTGGTGCTATCATTATCTGTGTGGTGGGAACAGTGGCAGGAGTTGTACTGACAGCTGCAGGATATGCAAACCGTATTTATCAGCAACATGAGCAGGAGCGGCTGAACCAGAGAATCTCAGAAGAGAGCTCCATTGAGGAGATTTACAGTGCCTATACCAAGCAAAGGCGCAGTATGACAATTACCAGAATATGTACCAGTATACAAATACCCCAAATGAGGGACTTAAGAATTTTATCGAAGAGCTGGAAGAGAAAAATGCCTTCGGATATTACAGTGGAGAACTTCAGCTCTACAGGAACGCAGGTCAGCTTTTCCATGCGTTGTGGGAAGCAAATCAGCAGCAGCAAACACGATCATGCAGCTTCGTACCTTTGAGAGCCTGTCTACTGTAACCACTACAGGAATTGACGAGGTTGAGGATGGAACCGTATCCTTAAGTGTACTCTGTACATATTCAGATCCGGCACCGCTGGACAGTTCAGGGGAATGATAGGGAGGCAGGATTAAGATGGACATGAATATTTCTATGCGTGATAAAAAAATACTACTGATGTTTCTTGGAGTAGGTGTTTTTGCAGCAGGATATTTCTTCGGATACAGACCGCAGATGGAAGAGGCACAGAGCATCCAGGCATCAACGAACCTTTGAAGACAAGGCTGGATGACCTGCTGAAGCTGGCTGCAGACAGGGATTTTTATCTGAAAGAAACAGAAGATATCAATGCAAAGGTCAGCGAATATACATCTGCATTTCCGGCAGATATCCGTCCTGAAGACGGAATCGTACTTTCCATTGAATATGGAGAACTCCCTGGACATGCAGATCTCTAATGTAGGTCTGGGCACAAGAGAGTTTGTGGCTTCTCTGGACGGAAGTACAGAAGACCCTCTGGCAGATCTGCCTGACCAGACCCTCTCAGAGCAGGCAAATGATCAGACCCAGTCTCAGCTTGATGAGATCGAGGGCACAGATGTAATAGGAGAGAAAGAGCGTCAGGCTGCCTCCGATGCAGAAGTGGAGAATCTGAACAATGTGTTCACCAGTCCTGTACTCTACCGAACACAGGACACCATGCAGTTTACAGGAACCTATGCCAGCCTGAAGGATATGGTTGATTATCTGGCTGACCAGACAGGCAGGATGACATTTTGACAATGTAAATGCCTCCTTTGATTCCTCAACAGGAAATCTTTCGGGCAGCATTACAGTAAACCTGTTTTTCATGGCAGGAACAGGCCAGACTTATACAGAACCGGATGCAGGAAGCGTGGCATACGGAACTGATAATATTTTCGGAACAATAGAGTCAGGCAAAAAGAGCAAAAAAAGCAAGAAGAACAAAAAGAAAGCCGCAGAGACAACCACAGAACAGGCGGCTTCCGATACCGGCGCTGACGGCCAGACAACAGACAGTCAGGAAGGAGCAAACACGCAGGACGTAGCCGCTGCTGAAACGACTGGACAGGCGCAATAGTGAAAGTATGTTAGAGGGGAGAGAAATCAGAGCCCCTCTAACTGTGTTTTTATGACAGAAGAGAAGGGAGCATAGACAGTTGGACAGAAAAAAATATAATAACTCAAACGCAGGTATGACACTGCTGGAGGTTATCGTGGCAGTGAGCATCTTCTCCATAACTGCAATCGTGCTCCTGCAGAGCTTCGTGACGTCAAACAGGATAAATAAGAAGTCTAATACTTATATGGAAGCAACTACTGTGGCACAGAATATTATGGAGGAAATTAAGGCGAAAAAGTTTGAGGAGGTTTCGTTGGCATTTAATTATCCGGTGGATAGTACCGGTTATACGAGACTTAATTTTCTGAATACTCAGATTGATAAAGTGTTAAATGGTACTTTAGGAATTAAAGAAGTTTTACAGTCTAAAGATGAGGGTGAGAATGCAGTATATAAAGATGTCAGTAAATACAGAGAGGATGTAGATGAAAAGAATATAACAGCATCTGTGATTTCTAAGGATAATGGCAAAACTTATGAATTTAACGCAAGGAAGTCCGGAGAGAATGCTTCGAAATATTTTTTCGAACTGACAAATGTGACTAATAATCATGAGTCATTTGATGCCCTGGTTGAGTTTGATGGAAGTTCAGATTCTGGTTATAAGAAGAAAACAGTTACAAATAAATGAACAAGGTAAGAATGATTATCTGTCACCAAACATCTCAAATCTGGATACGAAATCTAATATTCTTTTTATTGTGCCTAAAGAAAAATATCTGAATGAGTTCAAAAAAAGATAATGGATTGCTTGACAAGCAATAATCGAGTGGCACACACTAAATGGGAAAATGACAGAGACAATTTATTGTGGTTCTGCTAGTTCTGTTGATTCAGAAGAATTATCAAAAATTTGTTGAGTGAATTTTAAAAGCAAATATCCAGAACCAGAACCGCTGTCTGCGGAGAAGGTTTTTAACAGTGCAAAAAAAACTTTGGTTGTTACGTTAGATTATGAAGAAGAAATCGGTGAAGTCAAGGTGAAATTTAAATACAAAATTGACGCACATGATTATGTTTCGGAAGATAATCCGGTTTACGGTCGTATGGATTTATGTAAATGTGGCGGTGATACAGATAATGAGGGAGATTCAGACGAGTACTTCTGTACGATAAATACGGAAAAGGATTATACACAGGATCCGGAAAATGAATTAAAGAATATTTATATTTTCTATTATCCCAATTATAATTCTACAAATGCAACAAAGGCATTGGATACGATTACCTTTGAAAATCTGAATAACTATCCTGTTAATCTTTATGTCAGCAAACAACAGGACGAAGAAAGTAAAAAAGATAATTCGTTGGCCAGAAAAGAGAATATGTATCGCATGTCTCTGACAATCAAGGAAAACCCATATATAAATGAGAAAAAAGATACGAACTGGAACACCAATTCCAGTCTGTTCAGATCACAGACAAAGTTGCGTACAAATCTTGATTATAATATTTCTTATGAGGTATTGGATCGTCCTAAGATCAGCCAGATGAAATTAACTTATCAGGGAGTTGATGCTGGTTCAGGAAGAGAGAAAAATGTTTCCGGTACCGGAGCAAAAAACATTCTGAGTTTTAACGGATTGGATGATAAAGAGGAGGCAGACAGAATATATACCGCTAAGGTCAGTGTGTATAAAGTAGGAGCTGCTGAAAAGAATTTTCCCAAAGAGGATTTAATTGTATCATTAGATGGAGCAAAAGAAGATTGATGTTTCTGGAGAAAAGAATGAAAAATAACAGCTTGAATTACAAAAAAAAATAATAAAGGTTTTTCATTGTTTGCTGTAATCGTTGCAATTGCCTTTACAGGTATTCTTGGAATGCTTGTAGTATATATAGCAATGTCAAACTTCTATATGAAAATTACTGATTGGAAGGGAAAAGACAGTTTTTATACTGCGGAGCAGGCTATTGAGGAAATCCGGGTAGGTCTTCAGGAGGTGGCTGGTGATGCTATGTCTGAGGCTTACGTACAGGTTCTTGAAGAATATGAGGGCAAATCTGATAGTGATACTCTCAGGATGAGGAACGTCAGTTGATGTTCTGTAAATTATTTTACACGAGATTAAATGACAAATTACAGGAGATATTAAATAGTTCTAATCCTGTTACAGACAGTATATTACAGGATAAATATGTGGATTTAAAGGTTGGAGAAAATGAAACACTCCAAATTGTAGATCCGGCACTGGTGGTAAATCCGGATCCGGCAACACAATCTGATAAGATTACTAAAAAAAAGTAAAATAAAATTAAATAATATGAAAGCAATCTATGTTGATCCAAAAGGCAGAGCCTCTATTATAAAAACGGATATATGGATTGGGATTCCCGAGGTGAAATTTGCAACACCATCTACACTTCCTGATCTGATGAGTATGGTTGTTGTTGCTAATGGTGGAATTGTGTGTGAATCAGATCATGATGTTAGTACAGAAGGAAATAAATTATCTGGAAGTATTTATGCCGGAAAAATAAATGATGAGAACTTGGAGAACAAATCTGCTAATCAAAAAGATGTCAGCATTCTGGTGAAACCAAATGGAAAACTCTCTGTCTTATCCGGAAAACATCTTGTTTGTTCAGATGAGGTCAATGTTGGGGCAAATAGTTCCTTTACCAGCCAGTCAGGAGTTTCTCTCTGGGCAAGAGGACTGACTTTAAAGTCTGCAACTGTCAATCTACTTGGGAATACATATTTTTCAGATGATTTAACAGTTGCATCAGGAGGTACTGCAAGTGACGTTACAATTGCAGGAAATTATTATGGTTATGGGGCTGAGGAGTCTGCAAAAGATTCTAAATGTGAATTTACAAAAACAGGAGTATATGCTTCTTACGAGCCTAAGGATTTAAGCAGTGCAATTGCAATTAATGGAAAGTCTACAAGATTGGATCTATCCGGTGTGCAGAAACTGATGCTTGCAGGAAAGAATTATATTTCTCAATCAAGTGATGTTAAGACAGGAGAAAGTATTACTGTAAAGGGAACGCAGTTGGCATATCTCGCACCTGCAGAAATACTGGGAAGCGATGGGACTGACAGCAGTAGTTTTACAAATCCTATGACATATGAAGACAGTAAACAAAATAATCTGGATTCAGATTCTGTTCCTGTAAAGTGGAATACACCGGTTGAAAGTTGGGGTAATAGAACCCTGAGTCAGATAGGTGTATCAGAAACACAACCAATTCAGAAAATATATGATCAGAAAGAACAGGTCGTCTATTTTTATCTGAATTTTGAAAATGATGAAAAATGCCGTCCTCATTTATGAGTATGTACTATCAGAAAAATCCTGAAATGAAAAAAAAGATGGATCAATATCTTTACTTTCTATTTTCAGGGAGAAGATTTCCGGAATTTATGTGAAAGACAGTCAGGCTTATCTGATGTATGTTACAATGAA
>ENA-OQAN01001256-OQAN01001256.1-human-gut-metagenome-genome-assembly--contig:-NODE-1256-length-11486-cov-2.239546_pt1 | contig 11486 bp, 12 predicted proteins | sample MGYA00242735_ERZ504527 | MGnify/ENA primary metagenome ERZ504527 (study PRJEB26092, sample SAMD00036230) | human gut metagenome | host: Homo sapiens | study: EMG produced TPA metagenomics assembly of...
TCGATTTCTCCGAGGTCGAGCTCGCAGACGAGTTCACCGAGCCCCAGGTAGCCGTCACGCCCAACGGCCTGCTCCCTATGGAGCCCCTGCCATCGACGGGCGTTTGCGCAAGGCGGCCCTCCGCATGCCCGACGAGATCGAGGAGGCCAGCGGCTTCACGCTCTTCGGCCGCCGCATCAAGTCGCTCATTTACACCACTGATGTCGCGGTTATCCGCAACTCCAACGCCGATGCCGTCTTTGCGGTCTACCCTTTCACGCCGCAGCCCGCCATTACGCAGGCGCTGCTGACCGTCGCCGAGTGCCCGGTCTTCGTAGGCGTGGGCGGTGGCACCACCACCGGCAAGCGCTCCGTTCAGATGGCAGCCGTCTCCGAGATGCAGGGTGCGGCGGGCTGTGTGGTCAACTCCCCCGCCACCGCGAGATGGTCGAGCACATCACCAACATCGCCGACATCCCCGTCATCGCCACGGTCGTACGTTGCGACGACGATGCTCACGCCAAGGTGCGCGCCGGCGCCAAGATTCTTAACATCGCCGCTGGCAAAAACACGCCGCAGGTCCTGCGTGAACTGCGCGAGCACTATCCCAACCTGCCGCTCATCGCGCCGGGCGGTAAGACGCCCGAGAGCATCCGCGAGACCATCGCCGCCGGTGCCAACGCCATCATCTGGACACCGCCTTCGGCCCAACAGCTGCAGACCGACATGATGCAGCGATACCGCAAGATGAAGGAAGACGCCACGCCCGTCATCTCGCGCGACGATATGCCCATTATCGACCAGGTCGCCGCCGCCGAGGTTAGCCAGGTCGAGAACATGAATCCCGATGTGCCGATCCCCGACGAAGTCATCGAACGCGTCGCTTCGATCCACGATCATATCGAGGAGCGTCGCGCCAACCGCGGACTCAAGCCCTCGCTGCACGGTTTCTTCTTCCGCGGAAAGAAACGCTAGCAAAACATCTTGCCCGCCCCACAAACGTGAGGCGGGCCGTTTTCGTTTGAGCAATCATGCAGCGATGTGATGGGGCAAATTAATCCACGCGCTTGTCGCCCATAAAGAAGAGCGCCACCGTGCCAGGTCCGGTATGCGAGCCAATCAGAGTACCGATGTTATTGATCTCAATCTTGCCTTTAAGCTGCGGAATCTGTTCCTCGATTAGCGCCGCAACTGCCTCGGCATCCTCGCGGCACGCCGAGTGCGACATGACGCACTTACCCGAATAATCCGCACCGTCCTGCACGTGTGCCATCATGGTCTTAGCCATCTCGGAAATCGCGCGCTTCTTAGTGCGAATCTTCTCACGTGGCGACAGCCACCTTCGCAATCGACCGTCATAAGCGGGCAAATCTTAAGCGCCGTGCCGATGATCGCGCTCGCGGCCGAAATGCGACCGCCGCGCAGGTAGCTCGACAGATCGGTCGAGAAGAACCAGTGGTGCAGGTTGAGCTTGTGTTCCTCGATCCAAGCGGCCGTCTCGTCGAGCGAAGCCCCGCTATCGCGCACGTCGGCGGCATATTCCAGCAACAGGCCAAAGCCCGAAGACGCCGCTAGCGAATCGATGACGCGAACCTTGCCGCCCTGGGGATAGCGATCCGCGAGCATCTGCGCCGCAACGCAAGCCGAACCATACGTGCCCGAAATACCCGAAGATAGCGTCAGGTGCAGCACGTCCTTGCCTTCGGCAACGAACGGCTCCCAAAACTCCTCGTACTCGCCCACGCTCAGCTGCGACGTTTGGCATGACACCCGCGGCGATCTTGGCAAAAAACTCGTCCGGCGTAATCGACTGATATAAATCGTCCGTATAGACAACATCGTCGATCTCGTAATGAAAACACACGACAGGGATATTGCGCGATTCAAAGAACTCACGGGTTCGATCGGCGGCAGATTCACAGGTCAGGACAAAATCGCTCATATGAGGCTCCTTACTCATTGCTGCGCAAATTATCGCACAGTAAGCGTGAATACGGTACAAATGTCCACTATTTACCAAATTGACCAAAGGTAGTGAATATCTTTACCGTCATCATCTCTATCGATCCCGGAGGTATGCGCCTACAAAAACGACCACATGTCTCCATTCAACCGCCATATCTACCTCGACTAAATCGATTTACCAAACCGTTCGGCCAACAATTCAGCCGCCTATCCCCAATCGAAACAAAAGCGGCGCATACTGATAAACGTTTGACGCTGTTTATCAGTTTTACCAACCTCATCGGAAGGTGTTTCATGGTCGCATTCGATCGCAATCCGCAAGACTTCAAGTATCTGCGCCTGCTGTCGAGACAGTTTCCCACCGAGCAATCCGCATTCACCGAGATCATCAACCTCTCGGCCATCCTCAACCTGCCCAAGGGCACCGAGCATTTTATGAGCGATGTGCACGGCGAGTACGAAGCTTTATGCACATCCTCAACAACTGCTCGGGCGTCGTGCGCGAGCATGTCGACGAGATCTTTGGCGACTCGCTCTCCTTTGACGAAAAGGGCGAGCTGTGCACGCTCATCTACTATCCGCGCGAGAAGATCGATCTTGTCCGCAGCCGGCGCGAGGACTCGCCCACCTGGTACAAGACCATGCTCGACCAGCTCATTGTGGTTGCCCGCTCGCTTTCGAGCCGCTATACCCGCTCCAAGGTGCGTAAGGCCATCCCGCGCGATTACGCTACATCATCGACGAGTTGCTGCACACGCATCCGGATGAGAACAACTACCGCGTGCGTTATCACGAACGCATTATCGAATCCATCTTGGAGACCGCCAGCGCCGACGACTTTATCGAGTCGCTCGCCTCACTCATCAAGCGCCTCGCCGTCGACCACCTGCACTTGGTGGGCGACATCTTCGATCGCGGTGGCGGCGCGGCCAAGATTATGGACCGCCTGCTCACCTATCATTCGCTCGACATCCAGTGGGGCAACCACGACCTGCTGTGGATGGGTGCCGCTGCCGGCGAGCCCGCCTGCATCGCCACAGTACTGCGCAACAATCTGCGCTACGACAACTACGAGATTCTCGAGAACGACTACGGCATCTCGCTGCGCGAGCTTGTCGCCTTCGCAGACGCCACCTATACCGCCGGCGAGCCCATCAGCCCGCTGATTAAAGCCATCAACGTCCTGCTTTTTAAGCTCGAGGGCCAGATTATCCAGCGCCACCCCGAGTTCGACATGGCCGACCGCCTGCTGCTCGACAAGATCGATCACGACGCCGGCACAGTCACGCTTGCCGACGGCAGCGTGTGGCCGCTCACGACCAACGACTTCCCCACCGTCGATCCGGCGGACCCCTACACGCTCACGCCCGAGGAGCAGCACATCATCGACAAACTCGTGTCCGAGTTTGTCACCGCCGATCACCTGCATCGCCACATCGATTTCCTCTATACCCACGGCTCCCTGTATAAGGTCGCCAACGGCAACCTGCTGTTCCACGGCTGCGTGCCGCTCAACGAAGACGGCACCTTTAGCAGTATGAACTGCCTGGGCACCTGGCACGCCGGGCGCGATTATTTTGATTTTTGCGACTATATCGCCCGCCGCGCCTGGCGCGTCGGCGACCGCGATGCCCTCGACTGGATGTGGTACCTGTGGATCGGCTTTAACTCACCCGCCAGCGGACGCGTGGTGCGCACGTTCGAGCGCGCCTACATCGCCGACAAGAGCACGTGGGTCGAGCCGATGGACCGTACTATACGCTCACCACGTCCTCGTCCGTTTGCGACGATATCATGCGCGAGTTTGGCGTCGCACCCATGGCCTGCTCGCGACGGGCCACATCATCAACGGCCACACCCCGGTCAAGACCACCCAAAGGCGAGCAGCCCATCCGCGCCAACGGTAAGCTGCTGGTCATCGATGGCGGTTTCTGTCGCGCCTACCATCCCAAAACAGGCATCGCCGGCTACACGCTCATCTCGAGCTCGCGCGGATGCCGCCTCAAGTCGCACCAGGCCTTTACAACGGTTGCCGAAGCGCTCACCCGCAACATCGACATCGAAAGCGAGACCAACCGCTTTGACGAGGCGACCGGCGCCGCATGGTGAGCGACACCGATACCGGCGTCAAGATTCGCAGCCAGATCCAGGACCTGCGCCAACTGCTCGATGCATATAGAAACGGTGCTATCGAGGAGCGCGCCTAGCCCCGCCTGCGCGGATTGGCTAAACTTGCTGAGTTTGTCATCCCCACGGCGCCCCGGCGCACCCTAAGGCAGGTACCATGCAAAAGCTCCTTGCGCAGATCATGAAGTTTGGCGTCGTCGGCGTCATTGCCACCGTCATCGACTTTGGCATCATGAATCTGCTCCACTACGGTCTGGGTCTCAATATCCTGATCGCCAACACCAGCGGCTTTATCGTCTCGCTCATCTTTAACTACGTCGCGAGCATGAAGTACGTGTTTGCACACAAGGAGGGCATGAGCCGCCGCCGCGAGTTCATCATCTTTGTCGTGCTATCCGTTATTGGCCTGGCGCTTAACGACGGCATCGTGCTGGCCCTCAACGCCGGCCTGAGCCTCGAGCCAATATCGCCAAGATTTGCGCCACCGCGCTGGTCATGGTCTACAACTTTGCAACACGCAAGATCTTCCTGGAGGGCGAGCAGACCAAGTAGCCCGGCCTCCTCGTTGCACTACGGGGACCTGCGGATGACGTGCGTCGAGCGCTGCGTTGTTCGTGGGCCTTGCTCGTTTACGGTAAGATTTGCAACGTTTGCGGATTACCTCTTGAATATTTGGCGAGTTCGTATAGTTCTTGCCAAAGACCTTACGTTTCCCTTGCAAAAGCTCTAAAGTATCCTCTGCTCGATTCGTCAACGCATTGGATGTGATTACGTGCGCAAGGCACTGGCACAACCTCATACCAAGCAGTTCCTCAAGTTCGCTGTCGTGGGTCTTATCTCCTTTGGCATCGACTGGGGCATGCTTATTGCGCTCGTCGAGCTGTTCCACCTCGACTTTTTGATGAGCACCACGATCTCGTTTACCACGTCCGTCGTAGTTAACTACTGGCTCAGCATGAAGTACGTGTTCGACCATCGCGAGGGCATGAGCCGCAAGCGCGAGTTCACGATCTTCACCATCCTGTCGGTGATTGGTTTAGGCCTCAACGACCTGTACATGTTTGTGGGCGTCACGTTTTGAGCATCGGCTACCAGGCCATGAAGGCAATCGCAACGTTCTTGGTCACCTGGTACAACTACTTTAGCCGTCGCTTATTCCTCGAGGGCGCACAGTCGTAGTTTGTTCGACATTTGCTTGAAGGTATAACCGTTGGAATTCTCGTTCCAACCGGTTTTTTATTTGCAGAGCCTGCCGAGGAAGGCGTACGAGGCGGGCTACAACGCCGAAATGGGCCGCAGTTTCCCTAGGGGCACCGTTCCGGAAGCTGCATCCCAGATTGCGCCCTCAGAGTGGGACGCAGTTTCCGCAACGCCGTCCTAGCGGAAAGTGTGTCCCGGAATCAGTCGGCAGAACGGGACGCAGTTTCCGGATGAGCCCCATGCGGAAAATCCATCCCGGAATGAGCCCCCAGAGCGGGACGCAGTTTCCCGCGGACGCCGAAACGGAAAGCGTATCCCGTTATCGATGTCTAGAACGGGATGCGCTTTCCCAATGGATGCTGATGCGGAAACTGTATCCCGGAATTCGCCTTCAGAGTGGATGGAATTTCCGGTTGAGCCTCGATTGGGAAACGGCGTCCCATTCGCATAAAAACGGGCGGCTCGGATGTTTATCCGAACCGCCCGCTTGGCGCGCTATGTTGAGGCATTTAGCCCGTTACGTAATACCAGACGACTCTATCGCCGTTGGATAGGACGTAGTTGCTGCACGCCGTGTTGGGCGTCACACCGTTGACGGAATACATCCAGCCGCTCGTGCCGCCGTGCTCCTTCTCGGCCAGGCCGCCGATAGCGGCGACATACGTGCCGTACGACGAGCCGTGCGCATTGACGGAAAGCCCCAGCGCACACAGGGCATCGTAGACGGTAGCGCCCTCGTTAAAGGTAAAGGTGCCGCCAGAAGACACAGGGTTGCCCACGGCACTCGATGTGACCGAAACCGTCACTGTGACGTAGCCAGGCTGCCGCGAGCCGCCCTGATTGCCCGCAGAGGCGCTGCCACTGTTGGATGCAGACCCACCGCCGGTCGCCGAGCCGCCGCCCGAAGACGAACTCGATCCACCGGTGGATTCAGAGCCCTGTCCAGCAGACGCGTTGTTGGACGTCTTGCCGTCCTTGCTTTCGGACTTCTTCTCCTTCGAATCCCTTTTTGAGTCCTTCGACCCGTCCTTCGCATTGTCCGAAGATTTGGAGTCCTTGGACGCAACCTTGCCCGAAACGGTAGTCGAGCCGGAAACCGATGCGTCCTTGGCAACGACGCTCTCCCCCGTCACAGCCTGAGCGATCCAATCGATGGACCATGCACCGCTGGAAGAAGGTGGATAAAGCCTAGCGACACAACGATCAAAACGACGCAAACGGCTGTCAGGGCACCAACAAGCGCCTTGCGCCGCGAGACGGACGCCGCCGAAGCGGCGCCCTTTTGCTTTGCATCGTCGAGTTGAATGAACGACGACTCGGATTGCTTGGAGTCGGCGTCCTGAGGTTTGTTGGACACAGCCCTCACCTACCGACGTTTGGTGAGCACGAACACGCCGATGACGGCGAGACCGATCACGCCGGCCGCCACGCCAGCGATGGCGAGCGGATTGAAGCCAGACTGCTGTGCCGGAGCCTCAGCGGACTTCTTATCAGACTTCTTGCTGTCCTTCTTGTCGGACTTGTCGGAATCCTTCTTGGAATCCTTGCCGTCCTTGGTTTTGGTCTTGGTCGTGGTCGACGACACAGGCTTCTGCCCAGGCGAAACAGCGCCGCCGCTCTGCTGGCCGTTTGTGCCGTTACCGGGGCCAGAACCAGCACCGGCATTACCCGAGCCGCCATTGGAGCCACCGTTACCGCCAGGGTTAGCGGCATTCTTGATCCACTTGGCGTAGAGCGTCATATCGGCCGTCACGACGTCCTTGGCGAAGTCCACTTCTCGCTTCGGCAGTGTACCAGCGAGGAACGTATATCCGTCGCGGGTAGGGGGCGGCCGGCTCGGAAACCATCTTGTTCTTGGCAACATAACGCGGTGCAACGTACGAACCGCCCTGTGCATCGAACGCAACTCTCCAGGACTCGGCACCCGCTAGCTTAAAGAGGCGTCCCGAGTCATTGGCGTAGTACAGGTTGCCCTTCTCATCACAGATGATAGAAGCGGTGCAGTATTCACGATACTTTGCGTCGGGCGTGAATATCATTTGCGCCGCATCGTCGCCCAGTTTATAAGCGTAAACGCCACCGGGCAGAGCGTTGCAGGTGAAGTACACGTACGTGTCGTTACCTTGAACCGAGACGAGCGGGGTACTCTTGGACTCGCCCTTGTCTGCGCGGATGCTCTTTTTAACGCTCATAGTGCTCAGATCGATGACAGAGAGCGTTCCGTAACCCTCGATGTCCATGCCGCAGACATACGCCAGGCCGTTGCTCACTGCCGGCGTAGAGGTGGAGATGGCCGCGAAGGCAACGGGTTTGCCCTCGAGGGTCAGCTTGTCCCCGCTGCGACGAATCTTGTGGAGCGTTCCGTTATCGCGGGAGACCGCGAGATACGTGCCGTCGCCGTTCTCGCCGACCTCGACGGCAATGATGCCGGAGCGAACGGGCGTGCCTACGCTTACGCTCGAGAGCTCTTTGCCGTTGGAGCCATCAATGAGGGCAACCTTACCGGACTCGTTACCGATGATGATGTCGTCACCGGAGGCCGCAGCGCCCGCCCAGTAGTAGCCCTCGTTCTCGTTGGTCTCGGACTTCTTTTTGTCTGTTGTCCAGTCCACTTTGCCGGAAGCCAGGTCAACGCACACGAGCGCACCTTCTGAACCGTCGACAACAGTGAAGCCTGCGTAGGCCTTGCCGTCGGAGATGGTCACGGACGTGAGAGCTTGGGTATCTTTGATCCCGAGCGAAGGGTCTTGTATCGACAGGCTATCGAGTACTGCCCATCCTTCTTGTCCAGAACAAAAATGCCAAGCGAGCCGTCCTCAAAAGGAACAACCAGATAGCCGTCTTTATAGGCGGGACGGCAGAAGTAGCCAATGTTCGCGCCAATAGAGCAGCTCGCAAGCTCCTTCTTTCCGGTTTCAGAATCTATGAGCACAATGCGGTTGCCCTTAACCGCGCAAATATTACCGTCGATAATGAGCAAGTCCGAAACGCCTTTTGCATCGCCCTTGATATCCGCGGGCTCATCCCACGCAGATTCAGCCGCACCAGACGGAGTCGGCACTTCAGCAACCGAGCCATTGACTTTGCCGCCGGCAAACGCAGGCCAGGCAGAGTCGAAGTTAGACTTAGGCGCGTTGGGGTCGGTCGTGAGGGCATCGGGGTCAGGCAGCTTGTCGCCAGCCGTATAGACCCAGGCGATAGACTTCGCGTCCTTCAGCTGGACGCGCCCGCGCCCAAATCGGAAGGCTTGCCATCGATAAAGAGCTTCCAGTAAGCCCCAGTCGTGGAGTCCCAAGCGAGCGTTCGCCCATCAAACGGCGATGTAATTGAGTTGAGGAACCAGCCCCATGCACCCGTACCATAATTCGCAGAGATGCCACTCTGCTTGAAGGCAAGTTCAGTCGCATCAGCCACGGTCGCGGTATCAACCATGGTGTAGTCAGCTGCAGGCGCCCACGTCTGAACATTACCGCCGCTGTCAACACCGATAATCTGCAGGGAAGCCTCTGCCTGCCCAGGCATAGTACCGTCAGAGCCGTAGACCCAGGAAACCTTGTCACCGGCCTTGAGCGTGTAGTTACCGGCGCCGACATTGGCCTTCTTGCCGTTGACAAAGAACTGCCAGAATTTCCAAGTGGAAGCGTCAACCTGTTCGGTCGAGAGCTTTACGTCCTCATCAAACGGAGAGGTGAGCGAGTTGAGGAACCAGCCGTAGGAGCCCGTCCCAGTGTTGGCGCCAATGCCAGCCTGCTTGAACACCTGCTCAGAGAGCTCCGCCGCGGTCGAGCCCTCCTTCACTTGGATAGTCGTGGGCTGAGCCCAGGTCTGCTGGCTACCGTCCTTAGCCTGGCCAACAACCTCGCAGCTCACGGAGAGCTGGTCGGTGGGCGCCGGGTCGCCGTACTTGGAGTAGTACCAGACGACCGAGTCGCCGGCCTCGAGCACGTAGCCGCCCGCACCAACCGATGCGGCCGTGCCGTTGATGAAGAGCTGCCAGTACGCTCCGGTCTGCGAATCATAGCCAAGCGTTTGGCCCGCGTCGACGGGCGAGGTGATGGAATTGAGGTACCAGCCCCAGGTTCCCATGCCGTAATCGGCGGTGAGGCCGTGCTTCTTGAAGAGCGCCTCAGAGAGGTCGGCGGCGGTAGACCCCGTTTTTAACGTATACGGCTCGGCGGCGGTCCAGGTCTGCTGGTTGCCATCGGCATCGATGCGATAACCGAGCATGTTGCTGTAACCTCGGGGCTATCTTGACCGCTCGTGCCCCGAACCGTGATCTTTGCCGATACGTCCTGGTTCGCAAGCTTGGCATACGTGGCATTGTCGGGATAGCGCTCAGCATAGCGAGCGTACTTCTCGCTCGTCAGGCGCGAGGAAACGACAACCTTCGTGTTGTACTGCGGCTGCGTGACCTTGAGGTTCTCTGCGGAGACAATAGAGCTGTTGCTCGACTTAAACAGACGCCAATCCTGCCCGGACATCGCGTCATAGCCAGGCAGATCCACCGGAACAATACCAAGGGACGTCGAATCGGTCGTCGCCTTGTCGTAGCTCCACGCGAGTTTACCGTCGGCATCGAGATACGCCTTCTGGAACGCGTGCATGTCACCGGTGACAGCAGCGGCATCCTGACCGTTAAGGATGGCAGCAGCGTAGCCAGCCTTGGCCTGCTCCATAAGAGATAGCTCGGCATCGAGCTCGCCCTGGTCCTGCGGAGCAATCGCAAAGTCGAGGGTCTTGCTTGCCGTGACCTCGGCGTTGGACTTATCGGTCACCGTAAGGGTGATCTTGGTCTTCGCCGCCTCGGCGCCAGGCAGCGGCTGGTAGACCGTGCCCTTGTAACCGTTAAACGTGATGTCATCGGTGCTGGCGGAGTACTCGACCTTGTAGTACTTGCCGTCGATATTAAGCGTGCTCGTGCGCGGCATCTGCAGATCGGCGGTCAGGCCATCCTTGTTAGCGACCGCGTCGGTGCCGGAGTACTTGATATTGTCGTAGGTAAAGGCCGCATCGACCTTCTCCTGCAGCGCCTTCTTGTCGGCGGCGACCTTCTCGGGATCACCCTTGACGGTCACGGTGAAGTCGTGCGCGCCTTAACGTCAGACGGGCCACCGCTCACAAACGAAACGGTCGCGGTCAGCGTTACGGTGCGATCGCTCGAAAAGCGCGTCACCTTGCCGGTGTAGTCGTCCCAGCCATAACCGGACGGCCAAATGACATCGCCGTCGGAGCTCTTCCATTCAACCTCGAACTTGCTCTTGGAGCCTGCGCGGTACGGAAGCGTGAGATTCGACGTGACGGACTCGGCCGAATCGCCCGAAGCGTAGCCTATGGCAATTTGCTCGGCAGCATCGTCGAGCATCTGCTGAACGCGGGCTTCGTCCCAAGCAACCTGCACTGTCTTGCTGGGCTGATAGTATTCGGTTTCGTCGCCACGCGACAGCTCAAACACGACCTCGGCGCTACGCAGACCGTCGATGTTGTAACCGGTGTAGTCGTTGGGGTCAATGAAGAAGAAGGTCACATCGCCGTTGGTCTTATCCTGAGCGTCGGAGATACCGACCGTGGCTTTGTCATCCTCTGCATTAAAGGCAACGCCGCCCTCGGAGACCTTGACGTCAATATCGGTAAATCCCAGATCGGCAAGCTGCGCCTTCAGCGCGTCATTGACGTTGCCGCCCTTAGCGCTGTAATCAACGGCGATCTGTTTATTGGCATCGTTGAGCTTTTGGACTGCGGCTCAAGAGAGCCTGCGGCGATCACGGGATTGGCAGAGACAAGCTCGACCGTCGAGCTGCCGCTCGTGGCGACAGCTTCAGATACTTGCCCGCGGCAGAAGCCGAAACCGTTGCCGTGGCGCCCGACATGTCGGGCAGAAGTGTCCAGTCGGCCGCAGAGGCCTTCGCGTCGTCAGCCGCGTACCAGACAACAGTCGCTTGATCGGTGACGTCGATACCGTTGGTGGTCGAGCCGTCAGCGCGCTTAGCCTGCGCCGTCGCCTTCACGCTATCGCCCGAGACGAGATGGATCGAATCGCTATTGATCTGCGGCGTAGTGGTCACGCGCAGCAGGTTATACTCCCCCGCCGCGGTAACGCTATCGGAAGAAACCCACTCAACCGTGTTATCGAGAGCGCTCGCCGTAACTTTAATGCGCTTGCCAACAAGCGCGTCCGAAATGGTCAGGCTGCCATCGGTCGTATCGATGCCGTCGGT
>ENA-OQAN01001257-OQAN01001257.1-human-gut-metagenome-genome-assembly--contig:-NODE-1257-length-11484-cov-1.763670_pt1 | contig 11484 bp, 11 predicted proteins | sample MGYA00242735_ERZ504527 | MGnify/ENA primary metagenome ERZ504527 (study PRJEB26092, sample SAMD00036230) | human gut metagenome | host: Homo sapiens | study: EMG produced TPA metagenomics assembly of...
TGCAAACCTCTATATCAATCACCCGTACCTAAATTCCCCGTCATATCAGTTATGACTTGGTATTGTTCGGTTCATGGCGCAGAAAAGGAGTAACTATTGGCGAAGGACAAATGGTTGCTTCTCCTGAAGCTTATCCGGTACTTGGATTTAATTTCGCGCCGATGTATAATTTCGGATATAAGTTCCGTGCAGGTATTTCATTGGACGGTGTTTATGACGGCAGTGCGAATGTATATAGTCCGGACGGATACGGTGACGAATTCCTCAAGCCGTCTGCCGGCAAACAATTAGCCCTAGGAGTTTCGGGACGTGCCGAGTACGTAATGCCTTACTTCACAGTTGGAATAGGATTAGGTACAAATGTGATTCATGCAGGCGGAGATTTAAAATCTTTCTACCAGATATTGGCACTAAAGATAGAAGTTACGCGCAGCTCATTCCTTCATATCGGATATAATTTACAGGATTTCCATGATCCTAACTATCTGATGCTGGGATTCGGATTCAGGTTCAATAATAAGTATCCAACTTTTCACAGACGATAGATGCTACGTCTAGTTTGCACAGACACATTCTACAAAATATACTGAAATTATCGGAATATATATATCAAATAAGTTACATGTTTATTTGATAAATCCTTGATTTGATAACAATCACCTGAATATATTATCTCTCACATACTCCTAGTATGACCAGTATATAAGTTCAACACCTTAAATCTGAACAAAGTTGTAAAGATATTATTTTTCCATACAACTATTGATCGGCGTAAAGCAATTACCCCTTTTTATATTAAAATTTTGCCCGTTGGCAGGAAATTACTACCTTTGTATCAGATACAATCATATTTGTTTACCATTAAAACCGAATCTGTTTATCGCAAGCCTAGACCGTTTTTGGGAAACTTCGGCATTTTTACCAGACAACAATAAAATCAAACAAGATATTCCTATACCAAGAATCTGCAAATCCTGCTACAAGATTCCGAAAAACTTGCGGCAAGTATGCAAAGTCTTCTTACGTTTCTTTTTGATATGCGTATCCATCTTTTGAAAAGAAATCCCCCTCTCCCGGAGAATCCCCCCAAAAACCTTCAGAAGTTTCAGCCTCTCCGCAAACGTCCTGTTCATCGGCATTCCGGCTGACAGATTGATGCACTGAGATCCTTCAACTGCGTAGTTCTTTCTTTCAGCCGTGGTCAATAAATGTATAAAGGTGAATCCGAACACCGATAGAAAACCAAACAATACGACATCGCTTACCCTGTCACGCTGAAAGATCTTTTTCGGCTGAAGGATTTTATCGTGCATATCCTTCAGCCGAAAAGCCGATGAACAGGACGTTTGCGGAGAGACTGAAACTTCTGAAAGAAAACAAGGTGTTTTGCCATGTTATACAATACGAGTGGAAAAACATCAAAACATCCTGTTGTTTTTGAAAAAGCTCCTGTTCTTTTTTTAAAAGCTCTTGATCTTTTTAAAAAACATCCTTGTCTTTGATGTGGAATTTCTGAATACAAAATCCCATCAAAAACACCGGTCCGATTCTCATAAGTAAAAACAGTGATTCAATATGGAGACAAAAAATCATATTTTTCCCTCACTTATGCCTGTAACGCCTCTGTTCCTAAAAACACATCAAACATAGCGCATCAGTCATTCCCCAACGGAACAGCCGAGAAACTCTTATATTCCCTGGTCTGCCCCATCACAATCACAGGATTGTCAGAGGTTTCATATATGCTCAATACTGAAGAACTGATCCTGTCAATCTGCCAGTAGCAGTAATCCAGAAGAAGATATCTGTTATTGGGAGTGATAAAATCATACCGGAAATAATGTACATGCTCTTCCACTTCCTCGCCATCACATGTCGTCCATGATTTACAGGAAGCCTTACCATTCAGCCCGAACTCATAATGTTCACAGACTTCCGCATCCCTGCCATCCTCAGTACGTATCTGAAATGTTCTCTCCCATGCATAGCCGGTCAGATTGGTAACAATGGTATTGCTATCCTCCCCGTAATGTTCATCAATACAACCTGCAAGAAACAGTACGCATATAACTGTCGAGCCCAATAATCCAATTAATGTTTTTTCATAGTCCGTCACTTTTTTATTTTATTGAATACTATACCGATATATAAAATAATCTGTTCAAGTCCCTCCTTGTTGTCTTTTTCATCAATCAGGACACGCTTTCATTCTTATATTATAATAAAAGCGAGGCATAAAAGTCTGCGCCAGCAATCATACCATTAATACTGGAATCTTTTATAATTTAGCAAGTTGTCAAAATATCTCTCATCAAGAGAGGCCGATCTGATTTTTCGTCCTTCCAGTCTGGCCTTTCTCATCATCCAGTTCAGGAATTCCATATCTCTAAGGCGGAATTCAAACACTTCCTCAGAAATATTCAGTTCACTGCCACTTCCAGCATGACAAGTCATGATTCCATCTTCATCTATTGTACAATGCCTGTAAAAACGGTAAGGGGCAGCTTTCATCTGATTGTCCAGCATTTATACCGAACCGTTCTTATTCATTGCAACATATCTTTCAATTTAACCGAAACAGAAATTATAGGTATTTTCACTACAGATTTCAATCTGTCCGTTTTTACTTCCTATGAAAACTTTATTTTCACATATCAGCCAACCGACAGCCAATGCAGTACTTTCAATACTCAGGTTAAGTATCCTTGCAAGTTCGGATATTGAAACAGACTTCACCTCATTCAGTGTATGCCATATTTTTTCAGCATTGATTTTACAGATTTCTTATCCATGATCTTATTTATAAGTAGTTCCGAATTGAATTTATATATGAAGTAATATCGGTTTCCAGGAAAAAACCAGATACTTATGACATATAGACCAGACACATGAATCTATATATCAGCCTTGTATTGGAAATTTCTTTTCAGTGGAGTTCCAATGTTTGATAATACTTTTCAAGTAAGAGCGAGATTTACACGTGTTTATTTTTGTCATAATATAATCTCCAGGCTTGTGCCCTATGTGCAAACCCATCTAAATTAAAAGCGGAAGGGCATTAACCTCGTCTATAAGTGCGGGAGTCGAAGCCTTTGGTACAAACACCTGCTAAATATTGCAGGCTGAACGTATGGCTGTTCTTGGTACTTTCCGGGAAATTTCGACTTTTCACTTATACAGAACCAGCTAAACGCTTTTGTTTATAATTCCTTGTCCATTTTGATGAACATTCCAAACATACATGTATTTTACCAAAAAAACAACAATGTCAAGAACTTTTTTTGAGTTTTTTGTTTGAAAACATTTTTTTAAACAATTCATAACCAAACCATACAAAGCATTTTCACATACACGAAATATGACAGATATTTCCACATAGAATATCATTTGCTATATTCTATCCTTATAACTTGCCTTTATAACTCATCATCTGTAATGGAGCCCAATCCTTATATTTGTCCCATCACCTGCACCTTGCTTCTTCCGCTTCCGGTCTTCACCACCTGCACCTGCGCGGGGATACGTTCCGTCATCTCCGCCACATGGGAAATCACCCCTATCTTACGCCCTTGCATCTGCAACCGTTCCAAAGCATCCATCGCAATGCGCAGGGTGTCCATATCCAATGATCCGAAACCTTCGTCAATAAACAGCGACTCCACATTCATCCGGTTGGAGGACAAGGAAGACAAGCCCAATGCCAAAGCGAGAGATACCAAGAAAGACTCCCCACCGAAAGGGAATGGACACTACGTACCTCACCCATCATATCAAGATCCACAATCTGCAAGGCCAGCGTGTCCGGAATACGCTGCAATTCATAACGGGGAGCAAGATCCTGCAAATGCCTGTTGGCATAAAGTAAAAGAACATCGAGCGTATAGCCTTGGGCTATTTCCTTAAACTTGGCGCCAGTCTGGGAACCGAACAACTCATTCAGTTTCGCCAATTCTCGTAGATGGAAGTTTTCTCCTCCAATTCCTTCTTAATGCCAGCTATACGTTCTATACTTTTTATATGATTCTGTATCGTCACTTCTATTTGGGCCAAGCGCCCGGTTTCCGCTTCTTTGGTGGCGGTGCAGGCTGTCAATGTTTCAGCCAGCGACTCCCTGCTCTCCGTGGTATCCGGTTTCAAGGGAGCTTGCTGATGTTCCTCCTTTTTCTGTCTTCGCTCTGAAAGGACTGCCTGAAAAACGGTTTCCTTCTCTTTCAATGCACTCAATGCTTGTTTTTCAGCCAGTATCCAGTTTTTGTCTTTGGAAAGCAATTGTTCCAACTCGGCATACGTTTCCTTTTGAAGAGTGAGCCACTCGTTTATTTTCAACTCGTCTTGTTGCAAAACAGCAGTCAGACGGACTAATTCCTTTTCCAACTGCGCGGTCTGCCCTTTGTAAGATTCTGCTTGTACGGTTAGAGAATGATGCAAGTTCATTGCTTTTTCCTGTTGTTGTTCCAATTCCTTTTGTCGTTTAACATTGTTTGCAACGACCTTTTCGGTAAGTTCACCATTCAGCAGAGAGGCGCGCAGACAAGTGCGTTCTTCCAGTTCAGTCTGTTGCTTTTCTTCTTTCTGTTTTTTCTCTTCGTACAAACGAATAGCATTTGCCTCTTCATTTTTCAAACTATCCCTTTGGCAGATTTTGAGGTAAGAGCCTCTTTTATTTCGGTCTGCTCCTGCAGACGAGTATTCCATTGCCTGCCGAATTGCTGGACATAACGTTTCAACGTTCCCTGCTCCAATAAATCCTTCCAGGTAGGAATAATGGAAACGCAGGTTTCAACTTTTTTCAAGAGATCTTCACTTTGTACTGTATAATTCTCAATCAAGGTGAACAGACGGGCCATCTCCAGTTGACGGGCATTCAACGTATTCTTCAGTTGTTCCATTTCTTTAGCAACCTGTTCTTTGGCACGGTTCAGTTCTTCTTCCTGCAAGGATTGGACATTGATCTGTTCCCTCATCGGATGATGAAGACTGCCGCAAACAGGGCAAGGTTTTCCCTCCTCCAACTGCGCACGGAGCAACAGAACTTCTGCCGGCAACAGACGGTTCAGGCGCTCGGCCTCTTGTTGTACGGATTTCAAACGTTGTTCCTCCATTTCATTCGCATTCCTTACTTTCTCCAGCAACTGCTGATTCGACAGAGTCTGCGTCTTTGCTATTTCCAAATTACTAAGCAAACTGGTTATCAATCAACAGCCGGAATAAGTTGGGAATAAGCAGTATATCGCTCAAACCAAGTTTGCAAAATGTTTTGCTTCTCTGCCAACAGACTTATTTCCTTTTCAGTCCTACAGATAGATTGATGCAAATTATCCTTAGCTTGTAATGCCAAAGCCACTTCCTTCCGGCTTTCCACCAGTTGTTTTCTATTTTCTGCCAATTGCACATCCAATGCTCTAGCCTTATCCAATTGTGGTTCTTGTTGTAACAGATAAGCCTTGAATTCCGTTTGCGCCTTCTGAGCAGCTTCCCACTGTGCGGTCGCGGAAGTTTGCAAAGCAGCATTTTTCTGTATGGCAACCTGTATTTCGTTCAATCGGGAACGTCCGGCAGTAGTCTGTTGCCGGGCATTACGCTGTTCCATATACACATCGCGGATATCCTGCGCCTGCTCTATACGGAACAACAGTTCATAACGCGGACGGGCTGCTTCTATTTCTTTTCTGACAACCGAAAGTGTTTCTTCCGCCTGTATGCAACCTGTATTCAAGCGTCCTTCTTCTTCCAGCCATTTCAACTTGCCGGACAGGGTTTCCTCTTTTTTCTTCGAAACGGACAAGCGAACTTGTAATTCTTCCTTTTCAGCTGAAAGTTGCTGTAATTGCTCTTCTGTCAACAACTCAATGCCTTTGATACGTTCTTGCAATAATTTATATTCACCTTCCGCCTCTTGGTGCGTTCATAGATGGAAGCAGAGATACGTGAGTAAATTTCGGTTCCGGTCAACTTTTCCAAGATTTCGGCTTTGTCAGTCTGACGAGCCTTCAGGAAGGTGGCAAAGTCACCTTGAGCCAGCAATACAGAACGGTTAAACTGTTCAAAAGAAAGCCCGATTAATTTACTGATGTGAGATAATAATTCTGTCTTTGTTCCTTGCTGTTCTACTCCGGAAGTGAGGTTAGTCAATGTCATTTCCACTTTTTGCAAGGAACCATCCACTTTGCCACGCGAACGTCGTACCGTCCAACGTGAGCGGAAAACCTCCCCTGTCAAGGCTACGAAATCCACTTCCGAATAACCTTCGGCCGTACCCCGACGAAGGATGGAACGGCTGTCGTTTTGAGCAATTCCCCTGTCGGCGACATCCATAACAGAAACGTTATTCTCTTTCGCCTTGTTCATACGCGGCGTACAATCAAACAAGGCCAAGCATAAGGCATCCAACAAGGTTGACTTTCCGGCTCCGGTACTGCCTGTAATAGCGAATATACCTGCCGAACATAAAGGCTCAACGGTAAAGTCAATAACAAATTCACCTTCCAATGAGGCTAGATTCTTCCCTCTTATCGCTACTATTTTCATACTCCTGCCTCCTTGATTACACTTTCCAACAATAGCTTCATGGTATCGGGCATCTCTGTGCCGCCATATTTTCGTTTGAATACATCCAGTGCCATGTCCAGCGGGCGGATGGTTTGCAATTCCTCGTAGGAAGTGGCGGAGATGCCGCTTGCCTTTTTTTGCGGAAGCATAGCGGCGATGCGGGCCAACCGGACTGCTTTTCCTTTCAAAGCTTCCTCTATCTTATATTTATAAGAGGGTTCGGGTTCGGTCATCAAAATCTTTATTTCCAGATAGGGCGACCGAAGGGTGGCATCGCATCGGGCAATTCCCCAATTGCCTGCAACACTTCTTCCAACGGACGGGCTTGAGGGGGAATGCTCACCAAACCGGCTAACGGCTCGAACGCTAATTTATTAATGTCGGTACCCTCGGCATCTATCGTTATCATGACTACCCCTGAAGTATTATTCCTTTCGGCAAAGGACATAGGCATGGGAGTTCCGGAATAACGCACATTGTCCCGACGGGACACGCGTTGGGAACGATGCAGATGTCCCAATGCAGTGTAGGTGATGGCCTCATCAAAAGCATCGGGGGATACACACTCCAAGCCGCCGATAACGGTACGTTCCGAGCGGTCGTCTTCCGAGATTTCGGAACCGGTGGCTTGCAGATGTCCCATGGCGAGAACAGGTTTTCCTTTCTCTTTTACTTCGTTGAAAAGCTGTTCATAAAGCTGCTGGACTCCCTTTGAATAGGTTTCAGCCGAAGGGTAATCACCCTGACGCAGATAGGGAACGGCAAGACAATAAGCGGTCACTTTTCCTTCTGTATAAAGGGGAACAATGAGGTGTTGCAGATCTATGTCGCCTTCCGCATTGCGCCGCACCGTGCCACGAACAATGATATTCATATCCTCCAATAAAGGATTGGGGGCCTCCAGACGAGCTGCCGAGTCATGATTTCCGGCAATGATGACAATTTGTAAAGAAGGGTTCTCAGATGTGACTTCTCTTAAAAAACGATAATACACTCGTTGAGATTCTGCTGAAGGATTTGGGCTGTCGAATACATCGCCTGCTATCAGCAATACATCTATTTCATGCTGTTTTATCTGCTGTTTCAGCATTCTAGAAAATGGAAATGCTCTTCCCGGCGATCGTATTCATAAAAAGTCTGGCCCAGATGCCAGTCTGCTGTATGGAGAATTTTCATTAGCTGTTCGGTTTGTTTCCTGCAAAAATAGAGAATCTTTTCGGAAAGACAGATAGCAAACAGGTACTTCATTTATAAAAAGAAATAAAAACGATCATACCCATTAGACATGATCGTTTTTATTACTTTTAAGCATGTATTTATTCAGTCACCAACCGCACCTCATAAATATGCGGAGTCACTTTCTCATTTCCTCTACCAATCTTTATTTCCAACTGATCATCAGATTGCATAGATACAGGCACGTCAACTATGCCAACCGACAAATCCGAAGCTGGTTTGTCAGCTAATTTACCTACTTCCTGCCCGTTTATCCATACTTTGCATCCTTACGAATCTCAGGACGGAACAGGATACGAACCTTATTAACAGGTTTTCCGTTCGTTTTCATACGATAACTAAACCAACCGGTTGTCTCGCGCCAATGAACACCTTCATCATCCCCCGTACGAGAGTTCTCCATCCGGATGAAATGGTCGCTTTCCGGTTGCTGTTCCCCACAAATCACCTTGTCGGTAGTAATACCATCCAATGCGGCACGTTCCTTCTCTTCTTTCGCTAACTGTTCCTGCCTTGCCTGCAACTCCTGTTTGGACAGGACGGGCCAATAAAACCATATACCGGCACTCGTATAAACGGAAAAACGGTTCCACAATCATGCCTCATAACGTTCGGGATAGACTCCGGTCAACGCAAATGTCAACGGTTTGCCTTCCACTTTCTTCAGATGAGAGAGAATATCATTCTTATCCCCCACCATGACAGGCATCGTTTGTAAAGGCAGACGGGGCCCGGCGGCTATGTGTCCGCCACGACTGTCATCGGCGAACATACCATCTGATTTGCTTGCCAATTGGCGGCCAGCACAATCGGTCCGTATAAGATGGAATAGTTGGCAGAACCATCCGGCAATGCAATAGCACGCAGATGCATCGGCAGTTCCAATCTCACTTTATCACCTTTTGACCAAGTACGGTTCAAGCTAACATATCCCTCTTTGACCGTTACTTTCTGTTGTTCACCGTTGACAGACAAGCGTAATGCTTCCGGATTCGTCCATTCGGGAACACGGAAAAGAAGTGTGAATTCCTTCTCTCCCTTTTCCGGAGAAACAGCAAGAGTTGTCCCTTCCTCATCGGGGAAAGCCGTTTGTTGCTCAATATGGATATCTCCCCAACGCAAGGTAGAGGGAATGAAAAGATTGACATACAGATTATTATCCTTGTGTCCATAAATCATTTCACCATAGCGGGCATGATTTTCCATCCCCGATCCCACACAACACCAGAAACTGGTCTGAGGTTGCGAGTAGACTCTATAATGACCGGCACGCATCGGGTGAAATAAACAAAACCACCTTGTACAGGATCTTGTGTGGAAAGGATATGGTTATAAAGCGCCCGTTCGTAATAGTCCATCAAATGAGCGTCCGCACTCGTTTCATACAACATTTTTGTAAGGCGGAGCATATTATAAGTGTTACAAGTTTCAGGCCCCTGTTCACTGGTGAGCATACTGCTGAAATCATCAGCCGGATGAAAATGCTCACGCACACTGTTACCTCCGATGGTGATACTGCGATGGTCTACTACTGTTTCCCAAAAATAACGGGCAGCCTCACTCCAGTCCCGATTGCCTTCCAAATCGGCAATACGTTTGAAACCTATCACTTTCGGTATTTGGGTATTGGCGTGCATGCCGGTCAATTTATCCTCTTGTTTCAATAAAGGCTGCAACACAGTCTGATGAGAGAACTGATGAGCTAGTTTCAAGTAACGTTTGTCGCCGGTGATAGCGGCTACATCGGCGAATGTTTCATTCAGTCCTCCATGTTCGCTGCGCAACATATCCTGTATCTGTTCATCGCTCAGTTTGGATATCAGACGAATCATCCAGTCAGTGAGTTTCACCAACATTTCTTTTGCTTCCTTACTACCTGTCTGAAGAGTTGCATCACGAAGGCCGGCATACATTTTATGAATATTGTAAGAGGAACCCAACGATCGTTCAGTCCGAAACCGGAGGCACGAATGTTCCCTTCTTCTATTTCTTTCCACATTTTGCGCCCGTTTGGAACTCCGCACAAATAACCGTCACCGGCGGCATCCTGACAACGTTTCAGTTCACTTATCATATAATCTAAACGAACCTTGATCTCCTGATTGCCTGTAGCGGCATACATATAGGAAAGGGCCGACAAATAATGTCCGCCAATATGTCCGTCCAGTCCTGTATTTTCCCAATTAGTATAATTTTCGGCTTTAGGGAACAGACCAGCCTCCTTCAAATAAGGAGCTAACAAACGGTCGGGGTCTATTCCCAGCAGATAACGGATATCCATATCCTCTGCATGTTTGAAAGGGCTGGCGGTGAGCCGCACATCCCTAACCGGAAAACTTTCTACTTTTGTGGGCAACTGAGCATGCAAAGCTACTGAAGCTATGGCAAAAGCGGAAGTGGACAAAATGATTTTAAGTAAATTCATAATTAGGGGTTTATTTCAAAGTCTTATTTCCTTGCAAAATTAATGGAATAAATGAAAACAATCTTTTACTCCTTAAAAAATCCTATTGAATAACCTATGATTAAACAAAGAGCATCCGATGGAACTATTTTGTGAAAATCCAAAGTAAATTCCACCGGATGAAATAACCTGATTATTTAGAATATCCCGGATTCTGTTTCAGATTGCTATTGGTCAACAATACTTTATTTGGAATAGGATACAAATTTTTGGTTTCATCACTCTTATCATGAGAGAACCAAGCTTTCGTGGTGAAGATTCCAAAACGAATCATATCCTGACGGCGGCGTCCTTCCTGACAAAACTCCCAACCTAACTCATCAAGGAAACGACCATATTTAATATCCGCTCCACCATCATGTTCTGCCTTATAACTATCTCTTCGGCCATAATCATATATACTTCCTCCCATCAATCTGCATCTGTAACTTGCGCTTTTTCAGGCTCATTCTTAAAGGCACTGTTCACGTACCTGAGTCACCAAAGCACCTGCTCCCGATTTGCCCAAACGCATCAATGACTCCGCTTTCATCATCAATACATCTGCATAACGTAACAACGGCCAGTCATTACTCAAGCGGTTTGTTATACCGGTGGCATATTCAAACTTACCCCAACGGAAACCATCATCCACATCCGACTGGTCAATAGAAGGGACATCTACCGTATAAATCAATGGCTTTCCATCAATACTACGCTTCAAGATTTCACCGGAATAGGTATATTGCTGGCCTTGAATATAGTTAGCCTCCAAACGTGCGTCATCCTTATCAAAAGAATTAATAAACTGAGGCACTGCACACACACCACCCCAAGGACGTGCAGTCAACTGATAAGTTCCTGGTTTTCAGGTGCTAAAGTGTACATGTGGAAATCAAAATCATTCCATCCCGTCACATAAATTTCATCAAACGGCAATGCAAAGATTATTTCTTTGGAATTCTCATTATGCGTTACAAAAACATCCTTCTGATTATTTTCCAATGCATATTCTCCGGACTTCTCAGCATAATTAATCACGATATCACACTCGTCGATACATTTCTGCACTGAGCAGTACCCGACCAGACTTCAGCATTCAAATATATTTTAGCCAGCAATGCATGGGCCGCCCACTTATTGAAACGTCCATAATAATAACCTCTCGGCGTTTCGGACAACAAATCCATATTCTCTGTTATTTCTTTCACAATAAAGTCAAAGACCTCTTTGCGAGTAGACTGTTGCGGTAATGA
>ENA-OQAN01001260-OQAN01001260.1-human-gut-metagenome-genome-assembly--contig:-NODE-1260-length-11472-cov-1.773116_pt1 | contig 11472 bp, 12 predicted proteins | sample MGYA00242735_ERZ504527 | MGnify/ENA primary metagenome ERZ504527 (study PRJEB26092, sample SAMD00036230) | human gut metagenome | host: Homo sapiens | study: EMG produced TPA metagenomics assembly of...
CAAGAAGCAATGGCGACTCTTCAAACGCAAGACCGAACGCATGGCACAGATTGCCAATCCGGTTATCAAGCAGGTTTATGAGAACCAGGGACACATGTATGAAAACATCATGATCCCCATTACCGACGGCAAGCGCATGTATAACATTTCCGTCAACCTGAAGGAAGCATACGAAACCGAATCAAAGGCCATCGTAAAAGCATTTGAAAAGGCTATCCTGCTGCATACCATCGACGATGCATGGAAAGAAAACCTGCGCGAACTGGACGAACTGAAGCACTCTGTACAGAATGCCAGCTACGAACAGAAAGATCCGCTGTTGATCTTCAAGCTGGAATCAGTTACTCTGTTTGACAACATGGTGAGCAAGATCAACAACAATACCATTTCTGTCCTGATGCGCGGACAGATCCCGGTTCAGGAACCCCAGCAGGTACGTGAAGCTGCTCCCGAACCTTCCACTCCGCGCCAGCAGTACAAGGAAGAAAAAGCCAGCCTGACCGATGCATCCCAGCAGGAAGCAGCCGGACAGGATACCCGCGAGAAACAGAAACAGGAACCCTACCGTGCTGAAAAGACCGTAGGACGCAATGATCCCTGTCCTTGCGGAAGCGGACTGAAATACAAGAACTGTCACGGACGCGACCAGGCTGAATAATCCTGAGCTGAACGTCAGTTCCCTTTTACACACGCTCCGGCGTGTGTCCGGCGTGCCGGAGCGTGAATATCCATACGCTCCGGCACGTTTTCGTTTGTATATTTTCAAAATTTAACTCATACTTTATGGGGAATATGCTAATTTTGTTCCGTTAAAACGATGATTATGAAAAAGTATGCCTCTTTGTTGATCGGAATAGCCGGATGTGTGCTGGCATCCTGCAGTTCCGTCCAGTTTCTTTCTTTCGACCAGCTTTGTCCTGCCGATGTCAGTTTTCCCGAACAGTTGCGGAATGTAGCCGTGGTCAATAACATGCCTCCCATTCCTTCTCCCAAATCCGGAGTGCTGACCCTGGGACATCTGGAAGGCGACGGCAAGACCTCAGCCGAAGCACTGGCCGAGTCGCTGGCCGATACCCGTTATTTTGACCAGGTGATCATTTGCGATTCTGCCCTCCGTTCCGAAGGAAGTGCCGGCACTTCAAGTCTGTCAGCCCGTCAGGTGGAACAGCTGACGCGGGATCTGGGAGCCGATGCCATCTTTTCTTTCGACCGTGTGCAGATTGAAACCCGCAAGGAGGATGTTTTCTATCCGGAGTTTGGTGCCGTTCTGTCAGTGGCTCATGTGAAGCTTACTCCGCAGGTGCAGGTCTATGTTCCCGGACGTGACAAACCCCTGTTCACCCTGGTGAAGACCGACAGCCTGGGATGGGAGATCGACTACGTTCCGTACAAGACTGTCATTCCGGAAGTATCTTCGTATGCCGCTTCCATCCTGACCGGCCATCTCGTGCCCCATTGGGTATCGGCCGACCGGATCTATTTCGACGGCGGATGTGCGACATGCGCGATGCCGGAGTCAGTGTGCGTGAGGGAGACTGGAAAGCAGCCCAGGAACTGTGGACAAAGCTCTATGAAGCCAGCAAGAAAGGAAACCTCAAGATGAAATCTGCGTTCAATCTGGCCCTTTCCTATGAAATGCTGGGCGATATGAACCAGGCTGTATCGTGGCTGGAAAAGGCAAAAAAGTCTGGTGAAGCCCGACTCTGACTATGCACAACTTGTCAGTTTCTACGACCGTCAGTTGCAGGAACGTCTGCGCCAATGGACCCAGCTGAACATCCAAATGCACCGTTTTGATAACAATTTCTGAAACTTTTCCTTGTACGAACGATTTTTTTTGTACATTTGAGAGAACAAATAAAGGAGAATAGTCTATGGATATATGTGAACAGTCACAGCTGGCCATCGTTTCCGCCTGAAAGAAGCGATCGGACACTATGCCGCAGGGGAGAAAGATTCAGTCATAACAGATATTCATCTGCTGCCGCGGCAGGACAGCGGCGAGCTGGTTATCTTCGACGATGACGATGAAGAGCTGGCCCGTACCATTATTGATGAGTGGGTGGATTATGAGAGCGACGACTTCTATACCCAGGTGGAGCCGCTGCTTCGTTCGGCTGTCATGACGCTGAAAGATGAAGGTGCGCTCGACAAGCTTTGTCTGCTGAAGCCGTATTCTTTCGTGCTGGTGGACGATGAAAAGGAAACCGTAGCCGAACTGCTGCTGATGGATGAAGAAGAGACCATGCTGCTCAGTGACGAACTGCTGAAAGGGCTTGACGAGGAACTGGATACCTTCCTGAAGGAACTGTTGGAAAAATAAGCCTGAGTCCGTATGAATGAACGCATCACCTTTCGGAAAAACGAACACCTTCGGACGGTTAATCCCCGGTGGCGGGGCAATCCGTCGGTGGGGGGCAAGTTCTTTAACCGTCAGCACCGCTGGCGTCCGGGGGTGGGAAGTGTTCTGAAAGTGGCGTTTCTCGCCGAATCCCCAGCGCAAGGAAAAGCGTCAGGTGAAATGGAATCCCCGGATTCATTACCTGCGTTCGCTGGATGCCGCAGTGGGCAACTGCCTGATCTGGCTGGGGCACAATTCTTTTTTTCTTCAGCTGGGAGGAACGTTTCATGATCGATCCGGTGTATGGCAGCATTCCGTTTGTCAAGCGCCGGAGTGAGTTTCCTGCCAGTCCTTCCATTTTTCGCGATATAGACTATCTGCTGATCAGTCACGACCATTTTGATCATCTCGACAAGCCCAGTGTGGCAAAGCTGGTTGCCGGTAATCCCCGGATGAAACTGTTCTGCGGCATTGGAACAGGCAGCTGATTCAAGGATGGTTTCCCGGTCTGCAGGTAATTGAAGCGGCCTGGTATCAGCAGTATGCTGACGGCGATCTTCGTCTTACGTTTCTTCCTGCCCAGCATTGGAGCAAGCGCGGTGTAAGAGACGGAGGCGAGCGTTTGTGGGGAGCCTTTATGATTGAAGCCGACCACATTACGATCTATAACAGTGGAGATACAGGCTATGCCCATCATTTCCGTGAACTGCCGGAACTCTTTCCCCATATCGACTATTGCATGATCGGTATTGTGCCTATAAACCCCGTTGGTTTATGAAACCAATCACATATCACCTTACGATGCACTGACTGCATCGGCCGACATGCATGCCCATGTAACGATTCCCATGCACTATGGCACCTTCGATTTGTCCGATGAACCCTTATTCGATCCGCCCCATGTGTTTCAGTCAGAAGCGAAGAAGCGCGGTCAGGACATTATTTTGCCCGAACTGGGAGAAATCATTAAATTGAAGCGGTTCTCATAAACGGACACAGTTATTGTGACCGCATCCCCATATTACACTCTTGATCTTTTTATCAACTTCCTATAGGAAATCAATTGATTTCCGGCAGACAGTCAATTGATTTCCATAAGGAAATCGATCGGCTCCCTGTTGGAATCCGTATAATACATGCAGAGCTTTCCGGTGCAGTTTACTTGAAACCGGATGCTGAATAAGACGACCCTGAAGGATCTGAATCTGAAAGTTTTCTGAGAAATCTTGATGTAACGTATTAAAATACAGCTTGTATTGAAAATCTCAGTTTTTATTCAGTTGCGGGTAATGAATTTTTTTCTAATTTTGGATTTAGAATTGTATTGTTAAATCATAATCTGATCCTTATGAAAATTTCGTTTATTCCTTTTGTCAGTGTGCTGTTTGCTCTCTTGTGTGGGTGTACAGCAGAGAAGAAGCCGGAAAGTGTGTCAGAGCTGTTTCCGGTTCCGATATCTTTAAGTTGTTCTGCAGAATCGTTTGTTCCGGAAGATTCTCTGGCTGTTGTGGAAGGGCTGGCTTGTTCCGGCCGGAATCTGGTGGTTTATGATCTGAAATGATTTACTCTCATAAAATTATCTGTATCAGTATGAAAAAGCATATTTTCGTTTTATTGTCGGCAGTTCTTTTAGGAGGAATGTGCGGATGTGTACAGAAATCTTCATCTGCTCAATATATGACATTCGATACGGTTGATTATGTAGATGGATTTCCCTGTGTGGTGGAACTGACAGAAAGCAAAGAACCGGAATTTGATGTGATAGGGATCAATGATTTCTGTATAGTGGATTCCATCATGTTTTTTTCCCAGCGTGGGGGTGATTATTTGTGGAGTCTTTTCTCTTTGAATGACAACAGGCTGTTAGGCAGATGTTTTACCAAAGGGACTGGCCCTGGCGAATTTGTTATGGCTCCTCGTGTGGCTTTTAAGACGGATATATTCCATGAGAAGGGGTATTTGTATGCGAACATATATGATTTTCAGACAGGAAAGGTGACGAGAAGTGACATCCGTGCTTCTTTGGAGCAAAATAAAAACGTAATGACTGTATTATGTGATTCTTTGCCTTCTGGTCTGTTTAGCTTTATTTCGATAAGCGACAGTGTTTTCTTCTGTAAAGAGAGCTCTCCAGACTTTACACAGCAGAAGAGATATCTGGCTGGAAAAACAGCTGGAATGCTTCCTCCTGTAATAGAACGTCTGAACGAGGCGAAAGTGAGCGACAGCAAGGATATCAACATTATTTCTACCATTGCAAAGATGAGCCGTGTAAACGAACGGATTGTTGAAATGCCTATAGGTCTGAACTATATCAACATATATTCATTGAATGGTGACTTTGCCAGGACGGTCTGCGTAGGAGATGAACTTGACGATATCAGCGAGATTGAGGATCGCAAAGAGTGGAACCGGATGTATACCTATGCTGACTTACGTTTGTTTAAGGATTTCTGGGGGTGGTTTCGATAAATGAAGATAAGATGACCTTTCAGACGGGCAGAAAGAAATATCCTTCTATTTTGCTGTTTGACTGGGACGGAAAGCCGCTGGCAGAGTTAAAGCTTACCCGGTTTGTCAATTCCTTTGATATAGATATGGTGAATAAGACACTTTATGTTTTTGATGTCTATAATGACAAGATGTTTGCGTATGATCTGTCAGAAGTTCTGGATAAGATTGTCAGAGAGTAGTGTCTTGTCTTTCAGTTCGTCACTGAAAGATTAATTCATACCCTCTTCCTCTTACAGACCTTATGGTTATTCCGAAACCGATCAGATCTTTCTCAACAGTTTGATTGACTGGTAAATTCTGTCCTTGAATTCCGGTGCTTCATCTTTCAGTCCATACGATTCATATATGGTTTTATAGCTCAAAAAGAAGGATTTGTTTTCTAAGAACAGTTTGAAAAACTTCAATGATTCGCCCGTCAGAATCATTGAAGTTTCTCCTTTTTTTATAATATGGTTCTTTTCGTCCCACCATACTTCTTTGCTTATAATTATCCATCTGGCGTTATCAGTAGTTCTATTTCCGGTTTCAGGCAATTCCTGAAGCGGAATGTCGGTCATGTTCTTCTTGCGGCGCTTTGTGTAGAGGAAGCAAAAGACACTTGCCATGAAAACCACCGCATAGGTGTACGTGTTCTGCAAGGGGACATAAAACGGAATGTGTATATAAGCCTGTAATACGATATCTGTGGTGGAGATGGTATCTTTCCTGTAGACGCATTCCTGTACCGGTATGACAGACTTTCGGCAACTTTCATCACCGGAAAAGAAGTTCTTACCATTGAATGTATAGCCTATGGCAGTACTGATGTTCCGGTTGATTTTATGCGCTCCGTCCCTGAAAAGGCTGTCCAGTTGATGTCTGGACGGAGATGTTGCTATAAGGTAGTTCTGGTCGTACCAGTCCTTTTTATCTTCCACCGACAGGCTGTTTGGGGAATTTTCCTGTCTGTATTGCATGCAGAACTGTTTGATAAGCAGTTTTTTTTCTGTGCGGATGGCATGGCTGAATGTATCCTGACACCTTTCGGTGATGCGTGTCCTTTCCTTTTCCGCATTGGAATAAATGATGACTGTCGCCAACAGTATGATGGCGATATAGGGTATTATGTGCTTCATCCTGCTCCTGCTCATAGAAATGTTCTTCGGTTTCTGAATTTTATCTGAATCTTTTCTGAAATCTTCCTGAAAAATCAATGTTTAAATATCTGATTCTCATATATGTATTGATTTTTCAGATTTTTCTCGGTATCAGTTTCCTGTTTATTCCATAACTTTACGACAAAGTTAAAATAAAATTGTGAAGCGATATGAAAAAGTTGTTACTTTTTATGGCGGTAGCCGTGATGAGTGAATTGATGCAGGAGAATGTTTCGATACGGTTGATTATGTAGATGGATTTATTTATCTGTATGATGAATCTGAAAGTTTTCTGAGAAATATATATGTAAATATCTGAATATAAACAATCTGTCAGAATCTCAGATTTCTCTCAGAATACTCTGTTCTTAATTTCCTTACTTTTGTCAAAAGTAAAAAAAGATAGAAAACAATGAAAAGAAATGTGATTAAATTATTTGTATTCATTTCTGGCAAAGGCCAATGTGGAAGTACTGGAATATAATTCCCGTATTATGCATGTGCATGATATCATAGAAATTGCAACTTCGTTGGAAAAGAAGTCAGACCCGCATGAGGTAGCCGGTGGTTTGCTGCATTGTGGCCTTTCAGGCGACTTTAATAATCTTTTTCATGTCCGATTGTTTTGTGCAGTTTCATGTTTTGCTTAATTTTGAGTTTGTAAAAATCAGATGCTTGTATGAAAAATGCTATAGGAATTTCTGTCACAGATGTATTTGCTGACAATCTGATAATGAAGTTTGATTAAAAAAATAAACCGAAACAATGGACGTGACATGTAGGAACAAAAAATTATCGACAGACAAAAATAGGATCGTCAAGGCTGTAGTATTTGTTGCTTGTATACTTCTTACAGTAATATATGGCATATTGATATTCAATGCGTGTAAGCAACGTGAGCAGGCATGGAACCGGCAGGCTAAAGCTGCCTTTCTTGAAGCTGTGGGAAACGAACTGAAGAAATTGGATAAGATGGAGAAATATGGTTCCCATACTGTCACTTCTTTATTTCAGCAAAAGACCTTGGAAGCCGATATTCCAGATTCTGTGGTGTTTGCATTACAAGATGGAACTCATGTTTATCATCTTCCTTTACACAGGCGGAATAACGCTTATTTTAAAGATGGAGATAAGAATATTTATCTCAGCTTAATTCTTGAGAAATATCCATTTCCTTTTGATTCCTTGCACTATGCTTGGAATAAGCAGTTGGCATTATCCGATATAAAAGGTAAAACAGGGGTATGTTCCAGAATAACCGATTTGTCGGGAAAAGTTTCGAGCTTTGCTTCGGGAGCACTGGAAGAGTTTGCTCCGTCGGATAGTCTGGTCTCTACCTATTTGGGTTATCGTCTGGAGATTGAATTATCCGGTTATATTGCTTATTCCTGGTGGAGTCTTCTACCGGGCGGAATGGTTATAACAGTTCTCCTTCTTTGGTGTATGTATATTTTCTTCTTGTTATTTCACGACAGACTGAATCAGCTGGTTTCGAAACGAACTGTGGTAGAAGAAAAAGTAGTCGAAAAAAACGCCACTTCCTGTCAATATGCACAATAAATCCAGACATATTTCAAGGTCCCGTATTTACAAATTGGATAACAATCTGTATTTTGATGCCGGACAACATTTGTTTTGCAATGATAACGGCATCATAGAGAAACTTTCACCTGCTATGTCTGTGCTGTTGGAACACTTTTTCAAAGCGCCTGACCATACGCTGAGCAGGTATGAAATTTACCGGATCATAGGTAAAGATATTGAAAGTTATTCTCTGGACAATTTTTATAAGATGATGGGCCGTTTCAGAAACAAGCTGGAACAAGTCTCCTCTGTAACCTTGCACAATGACGGAAACGGATCTTATCGTCTTGTCTTTCCTTTGGAATTAACTGACATGAACTGATATTTTGTAAATATAGATCCTTGTATTACAGTGTATTATGGTTTTATGCAAGTAGGTATTATAATTACTCCTTGCAAAAATAAGACTTCATTCCTAAATTTGTTGTAACAGAAAGATAGAAAACAATGAAAAGAAATGTGATAAACTATTTGTATTCATTTCTGGCAAAGGCCAATGTGGAAGCACTGGCCTTAGGAAAAAAAGAAAAAGTATTCATTAAAAAATAATATTAATATTATGAGAAATATCATTTTCGTATTATGCATGTGCATGATATCATGTACTCATGTATCTGAGCGTATACAGAATGAAGCGAAAGACATTATTTCATTTTCTGGTTCTATTGCTGAAAATAATGATTCATTATTTGATGTCAGATATATCAAACTGGAAACGAATGCGTCTTGTCTGCTTGGAACTATCGGACAAGTGGAAACGGTATCCGACTCTCTTCTGTTCATATTGGATATTAGGAATTCTTGCCTTTATGCATTTTCCCAGGAAGGTAAATACTTGGCCAGTATAGGAACAAAAGGTGATGGTCCCGGAGAATATATTCATCCGTATTCGTTTTTCGTTGACTATTTGCAGAATCGTATAGGTGTTGTTGACATTGGCAGACAAAAGGTCATATATTATCGTTTGAAAGATTTTTATTCCAATCGGAAAAAAGATTGCCATTTCAAACAAATTGTTGTGCTGTTGCAGAAAATGGTAACATTCTTTGGAATAGTATAGGGTATGACTCGAATCAAATGGGAGATAATTATTTTGTGTTGACAGATAGTGCTTTTCAGATACTTGGGACGGCGGTTGAAAAGCAATTTAAAAGTGGATACGCCTCTGGAGACTCACAGTAATGTTTATACATTTCAAGGCAAGACGTATGCGTATTCTTCCTTTGATCTGAGTGTTTGGGAAATCGGAGACAGCATCATGGATAAAAGCATTCAACTGGAGCTGGACAATCATACTGCTCCCCCTATTCATTTCTTATGGAAAAAGCAAATGGCGGGCAAAATCCTTATTTTAAGGCTCTTGAAGAGTCTGATTATGTCTCTTATTATACAATCCGGGAGTTTGCTGATTATTGCAGTGTGTTATATATTGTCAATAATGAAAGATTTGCCGGCTTCTATGATAAACGTACACAGTCTTCTTATTTATATACAGTGGAGCAACTGGGAAAAATGTTCAAAGTGGGTGAAATGAATTATCTGGTTTCCGGTTCTTTTGATGAATATAGTGTGTTTCCATTAGAAACTTCAAGTTTATTGGAAAAGAAGTCTGACGGTTTTTCCTTTAATAAGGATCTGGATATTTTGTTACAGGATGTTTCCCCGGAGGATAATCAGATACTGATGTGCATTCGCATGAGGTAGCCGATGGTTTGCTGCATAGAAATAAAATCAAAGAATCAGTCTGGATTGAAACTATGAGAAGGAACTCTTTTAAGACAACAGCTACATTAGCATTCATAGTTTTTTGTGTCGGATGTACTGAAGTCAGGGACATCTATTATTTTGATGATATTAAAATTACAGATGGAGTAGAAGTACCACATCGGACATTAAACGGAAAGCTGCTGATATCAGAACTCTTGGGTGTTTCTTATATGGAAGTGGTTGGCAATTATCTTTTGGCATTCACTCCAAAATTAAACAACTTGTTTCATATTTATGATGCAAATGGTAAATACATTACAGAAATAGGAATAAAAGGAAATGGTCCAAATGATTTTGTCAATTGTAAGCCGACCGGTCAATCCTGTGTAAATAAAGGAGTATGTAATATATGGATAAACGATGTGTCATCCGCAGAATTAAAAAGAATTGACCTGAATGAAAGTATCAGGATGGGGCGATGTATAATTGATAAGCGATTGCCAGTAATCCCGATGTCTGCCAACTCTTTTTATATGAATGATTCAGTAGCTATGCAAGAAGTATTGACTGAAAACAATTATAAATGGGTTTCCTCTAGTAATGGAAGAATTTTGACAGAAGATCCTTGTTATAAAATTAAGATGTCATCACCTTATAGTTGTTATAGTAACATTTCTCGCATAGATGAATGTGAAAATCTGATTGTGTCTGCTATGCATTATATAAATCAGATAAATTTTTACAATTATAAGACGGGGAAACGTTTTTCTGCTTGTGTCGGGAGTATAACTGCAAGCCAAAATATATTGGATAAAGAAACCGGGTTGAGCAAATGGGTGTATTATGCGGATTTGCAAGTAACAGACAAGAATATATATGCTTTATATTTGAACCAGGATTATAAAGATGCCTATGAAAAGAAGAAGAAGGTAGAGCTTCATGTTTTTGGTAAAGATGGTACACTTCATGAAATCTTGTCCTTTGATCAGTATATTATAGGAATATCTGTAGATATGTCTCATGGCATATTATATGGTCTCTCTTATGATGATTGTATATATGCATATGATATAAGAAATATTTGAGAACTGGATATTAAATTTAAACATTCAAGAACTGAAATAACGATGAAAAAGAGCTTTATAAAAGCTGCTTTCGTTGCAGTATTTGCATCTATTGCAAATTATGGTGTATATACATCACAGCAAAAAGTTGAAATGTTAGATTTGGAATGGCTAATGTGAAAGCATTGGTTAATAAATTTATAATATTATAGATATGCATAAAATATTTGTTATATTTATTACAACTTTTTTATTGATTACATTAGTTGATTGTACCTCCCGAAAAGGTGAAAGCCAGTCTGTAGTGGAGGTCGTAGATTTCGGTAATGTGCAAACTTGCAAAAGTTCGGAACTGATAAGAGTGGAACGCTTTCTTCCTTTGGAGACATCCGATCGCTCTTTGTTAGGAAGTATAGATCAGCTGGAGGTGTGGAAAGACCGGATTTATCTGCTTGATACGTATAAAACCAATGCGGTGTTGGTATTTTCGGCAACGGACGGAAAGTTTATTCATAAGATAGAGGGGAGGGGGAACGGGCCGGGAGAGTTCCTCAGTCCGCATTCATTTTGGATCGACCGCTCCGATGGCTCGCTGTACATACTGGACCGTATGATGTCGAAGCTGTTGAAGTATGATTTGGAAAGCCTGGATTATGAGGAAGAGATTAAACTTCCTGACTTGGCTCCGTTAGCTTTCTGTGTTCCTACAGAGGGCGATTATCTATATTATTTCCCTTTACGGAAGAATGACCTTTTCTGCGGAAAGCAATATGTGAAGGCAGATAAGGAGGGTAATGTGTTGTCTATTGCTTATGATGCACCGGCTTCCGGAAAGATATTGCATGGGAATGCGGCTCCGTTTTATAGTTATGGAGCAAGATACGTTTTTGCCCCTATTTTTCGAACCGGATTTATGAATGGATGAATGATTCGTTGAAGGTGTGCCGGGAGATGAAATGGGGAAATAGAACTTTACCCGAAACTGCTGTCTTTGAAAAATCGGAAGATTCGGGAGATGTGATGCGTGAGATCTTGTCGAGCGATTATATCCGTTTTCTGTATGTATATGAAAACCGGGCTGCCTTAGCTGTGAAGTATTATGTTCAGAAAGATCTGTATTTGTCGG
>ENA-OQAN01001261-OQAN01001261.1-human-gut-metagenome-genome-assembly--contig:-NODE-1261-length-11467-cov-2.104586_pt1 | contig 11467 bp, 15 predicted proteins | sample MGYA00242735_ERZ504527 | MGnify/ENA primary metagenome ERZ504527 (study PRJEB26092, sample SAMD00036230) | human gut metagenome | host: Homo sapiens | study: EMG produced TPA metagenomics assembly of...
GTGAATGTGGTGAATTTTCTTTTGTACCGAAAGGGAAAGAATTGTGGTAACAAAAGGCAAAGATTAAACAAGCTGGTACCACTTACAAAAACAACGAATGAACCGGTAGATACAGAAATTCCGCTGGCTGTGCTAGTGGACGGTTCTACAGCTTCGGCATCCGAGATTGTTTCAGGTTCCTTGCAGGACCTTGACCGGGCTATTGTGGTAGGAAGCCGTACGTATGGTAAAGGGTTGGTACAGGTTCCTCGTGAATTGCCTTATAACAGTAGCATGAAAGTAACTACTGCAAAATATTATATTCCCAGCGGACGATGCATTCAAGCTATTGATTATGCTAAACGTAATGCTGACGGGTCTGTGGCCCGTACTCCGGACAGCCTGACCAATGTATTCCATACAGCAGCCGGACGTGAAGTGCGTGATGGTGGCGGTATTCGTCCGGATGTGGAGGTGAAAGTTGAAAATTTCCCAAACATTATGTTTTATCTGCTTAATGATGATATGATTTTTGATTATGCTACCCAATATTGTATCAAGCATTCTCAGGTAGGGGAAGTGAAAGACTTTACAATAACAGATGCTGACTATGTTGATTTTAAGAAGATGTTACATAAGCGTAAGTTTACTTATGATCGGCAAAGTGAGAAGATGCTGAAGAACTTGAAAGAAATAGCAGAGTTTGAAGGATATATGGATGGGGCAAAAGAAGAGTTTGCCGCTTTGGAAACGAAATTGACGCATAATTTGGATCATGAGTTGGACAGGTTCTCGAAAGAGATAAAAGATGCTATTGCTCAGGAGATTTTGAAACGTTACTATTTCCAACGTGGCGCGATACTGCAACGCTTGAAAGATGATCCTGATCTGAAAAAAGCTATTGAGACATTGAATAATCAGTCTGAATATAGTAAGATACTTTCTGTTATGAAATAATCGAATGAGGGGCGGATGTACGAATCTGCCCCTTATTACTGTGTCATGATACTATTGATGATGCTTTATTTGAATCGGGAAGTGTCTATTGGTTTATGCTGTTTTTCTTTATAGCCTCCGAACTTGTAAGTAAAGGATAAAGTTACGTTGCGTGAATAACTGTTGATGTGCATGTCCATATACTGCCCTTTATTGCGCAGTGTTACATCTATATCTCCTTGCATTGAATTGAACAGATCAGTGGCTTTCAGTTGAAGACTCGCCTTTTGGTTGGCAAAATTCCATCGCAACCCGGCATGGATGGCCCATACATTGCTTAAATCATAATTTCCCTGAATGGATGGGCTTAAATAAAGTCCGGTCAGTTCCATGCGTATGTCCGGTTGGGTAGACAGCGTTAGGTTATTCTGTAACATTCCCAATCCAATCCATTTGCTGTGGTTGAAAGAAAGGTCGAAGAATTTATCACATTTCGCCTACCTGTATTCTGCTTGTAGTGTGGCACGGCTGTCCAGCCAATGGCCTATTTTGAAGGGAATGATGGCAGTGGCTGAAAAACTTTGCTGATAATCCCAGTTCAGGGTCTTGTAAATCAATGTCAGGCGTTCCGTACTCTGATAAGCCAGTTGCTGAAATAAATCGGGCTCATAGTCATAAGCTAGGCTGAAGATATACTTGTTCTTTAAAATATAATTCAGATTTACGGAATAGTCGGTGGATGGCTTTAACATTGGATTGCCTTGTACTTCTTCATAACCACTTATATAGCCGGTACTTTCGCTCAGATCCCAGTAGCTGGGATAGGTTTTATCTGAAGTGAATGCAAGTTGTAAAATATGCGCTGGGGTCATTACGTATGTTAATTCGGCTGTAGGATAAGCCGCCCATGCATGATAACGGGCCGTTTTGTAGTATTCTCCGGTTATGGATGCGCTGAAAGACAAACGTTCTCCCATATTTTTGCTGAATCCGACATAGAAGTCATATGTATATTCGTTATAACGATTGTCTGTGTTAAGTTCGCTCATATCTGTTCCGTTTTGGGTATGATAGACTGAGTATTATGGTCACTGGCATAAGTCAAAGAGGTGCCATAATTCAAGGTCCACTCTCGTGGTAGTGTGTGTGACTGGTCTACGTATATTTTCCAGCGGTCTATTATTTGTCCGCTAGTCGTATGAAATTCGCTTGTTTGTTTTTTGTTGTCTTTGTTGGTGAATTGCTGATGACTTTCGGAATGGTAGGAGGTATAATTTATTCCAGCTTTCATACCGAAGCCAGAGAGATAATCTAAAGCGAGATTGTGCATTTGAGCCTCCTTTTTTTGTCCGATTGTCTGCGGTTGTGATGTTCCCGTCGGAATACGAATGATTATCGTTGTTAGGGTTGAAGATACCGGTATAGGCCAAATTGATATGAGCACTACCATTGAATTTATATTCAGCGCCTGTCCGTACATAATGTGTTATTCCTTTTCTGTCAATGTTATTGTGTTGACAGATATCATATACATTATTTTTTAAGGTGTGGTGTGAGTACGTATCTGTAGTTTGTCTGTTTTGTTCATAATGGGTATTATATAGCAAGTCTATATTCCATTTAGGAGTGGTGTAAAGTAGGCTGATTCCTCCTTGTGTGCCATTTCTGTAATTGTATAGATATCCGGCATTAACTTCTCCTTGCAACCCGCTTTCTTCCGGACGATAAACTTTCAAAAGTAAGTTGATGGCAGCACCTCTTATATGATATTGCGGCGGTGTGCTATACATAACTTCTACCTTTTCTACACGTGAAGCCGGAGTGTTTTTTAATAAAATGGCTAACTGTTCGTGACTCATTGTTGTGGGTCTTCCGTTTAGAATAATGCTCAGATTGTGTGCGCCTGCCAATGAAAGGTTGCCGTTTATTTCTTGTACACCGGGTAATTGCTGAAGGATTTCATAAGCATTGTTCACGATTCTATGTGTGGTGAGTTGTGACAGATCATACGATAATTTTCCTTCTTCCACTTTTACAAGAGGGCGTTCCCCTTTGACGATAACTTCGTCCAGGCATAATCTTTACTTTTCAGGGTAATCGTGCCTGTGTCTTCTCCTGTAGTTGTCAATAAGAGGGTTTCGTACATGATGTGTTGGAAAATCAGCCGATAAGATGCTGGTTGCCGGTTGAACCTAAAGCAACCGGTGGTATCTGTGATTACGGCGTCCACGAAAGTAGAATCAATGGTTTGTAGGATGACGGTTGCACCGTCAATGGCTTGTGCATGGATGTTTATAACCTTTCCGGTAATGGTTTGTGCAGCGGTTGTTCCTATAATCCAAAATAAAAATAGCGATGTGATGATAAAATTTTGCTTTTTCATATCTATTTGTTTTTAATATTTTCTTTAACTTTGACGAAACAAAAGTAGGGAGACTTTTTTTCCTTACCTGGTTAATAGCAGGTTAACATTACGTTAACAAAGTATGGATAGGATATAAGTGTATGACAATCAAACATATTCGTTGGGTGGCTTGTATTGGACTGTTGGCAATCATCAGTTTGCAGTACGTTTGGCTTGTAAATACTTATAAGCTAACTAAGGAAAGTATACAGTTCAGAAGCAATGAAGTATTTAGAGATGCAACGATGCGTGAGGTGTTTTATCGCATGGAAGTATATCAAGATTCTTTGCAAAAGAAGTATAAGGACAGAGATACTTCCATTATGGTTAGAATAAGCTTGGATGAAGATTATGATCTTTTTAAGGATGACAGGGTTGATGAAAATGTGAACCAATGGTTGATGTCCAATATGCAGGTTTCCATGCAAGAGATTGTCAAGAGGGATTATAAATTGTCTGTTTCTTTGTCAAGTTTAGATTCTATTTATCGGACAGGTCTTGCTGCCGAAGGATTGGATGCAGAGGTAATAACCTGTGTGACAGATTCGCTGGGGAATATTCTTAGAAGCTCCCGTTCCATACAGGTGGGGGATTATGGTTTGTTGAAAACCGGATTACAACCTATCAATTATAAACGCACGGAGAATCTTCAGGCTTTTATTGTTAATCCTTATTGGATTATTTTCCAACAGATGACCTTGCTTCTCATTGCTACTGTCTTGATGATGGCAATGATTGTCTATTGTCTTGTTTATCAGATTCGTATTATTGCCCATCAGAATAAAATAGCTAGAATGCGTGAGGATTTCTCATACGCCATGATTCATGAGATGAAGACTCCTCTTGCCTGTATCTTGATGGGGACCCGAATGTTGAAATCAGGAAAGTTGGATATTATCCGGATAAACGTGAGAAGCATTTTCAGATATTGGAGGACGAGAGTGAACATTTATTGTCACTGACCAACAAGGTGCTGACGCTGTCAAAATTGGAAAATGCTCAATTGAGGCTTTGGAAAGAGGAGGTACAACTCCGTCCGATGTTAGAGGACCTCATTGAGAAATATACTGCTAAGGCAGATAAACCTGTACATTTCTCTCTTCGTTTGGAATCAGAATGGGTATATGCTGATGAAGAATTCTTGAAAGAAGCTATTGGTAATTTGGTAGACAATTCTATAAAATATTCAGGTGAAGAGGTGGAAATACAGATTTCATCCTTGCGCCAGGACCATAACTTTTATTTGATAAAGGTAAGAGATAACGGCATGGGTATTCCGTTGAAGGATCAGAGCCGTATCTTCGAGAAATACGAACGTGCTTCGGCTGCCGACCGCAGCCGTAAAGGTGGTGCGTCAGGTTTCGGACTGGGTTTGAATTATGTTTTCCGCGTGGCCGAGGCGCATGGTGGAAAAGTGTGTGTGGAAAGCATTGAAGGGGAGTATAGTGAATTTCTTCTTTTTTTGCCGAGTGAGGAGAGGGTATAAATGTTTTTTAAAGAAGGAAGATGATATGATAAAACTGTTGTTGGTAGAAGATGATACTAATCTTTGTTACATTATCCGTGGTGGATTGGAGGATATGATAGGTGGATACGAGGTGATGACTGCTTCCAATGGCGAGGAAGCTGAGGATATGAAGGAGCAACATCCCGATATCATTATTTCAGACATTGAGATGCCTGTTATGGATGGTTATGAATGGTACGTCGTATCCGGGAAACGGATGGATTTATTCCCATTGTTTTTACCTCGGGTAGAGTTTCGCCTAAAGATGTGGTGAAAGGTTATGAACTGGGAGTGAATAATTATATTAAGAAACCTTTTTTGGCGGAAGAACTGGATGCGCATATTGGTGCCTTGTTGAAAATGAAGCAGGGAATGGGAGCTGCTAATGAAAGTGAGGTTTATCAGATTGGTGAAAATTATACATTTGATGCTGTTCATGCAGTATTAAAGTGTTCGTCGTGTGTACAAAAGACAATGACGGAACGCGAAGCGAAACTGCTTCAGATGCTTTGTAAAAAGAAAAATGAACTAGTAAGACGGGATGTTATTCTTTCAAGACTATGGGATACGAGGATGATTTTTTTGCATCACGTAGTCTCGATGTTTTTGTTACTCGACTTAGAAAACTGTTTGCTGATGATGAACGGATACAGATAAAGACTGTGAAAGGAGTGGGGTTATGTCTTTCGGACAAAGGATGAATATGTGTAATATAACATTCATTGTAAGTTCTTTTGGCATTTTTTGAACATTAAGTGTTTTTAAGCAACTCGAAAAGATGGGCATTGGTGAAATGACCATTCTTGAAAATGGATGTTGTCATTATCCCGACTTTGTTGAAGCCGGCCTTTTCTAATACTCGCATGGAAGGAAAGTTGTGCTCAAAGACAAGTGCGAATATACGTATTGTATTCGTATAAGTGAAGTAATGGTAGATGGCTTCTTGTAATGCGTCGGTTACAATACCTTGGTTCCAATATTTTTCTCCGATAACATACCCTACTTCGGCATTGAAGCATTCCACATCTGTGCCGGGTATAAATCCGATATTACCTACGGCTTTTCCATTGACTTCAATACAAAAATCATGAATACCTTCTTTTTTCTTGATGAGGTCAATAAAGGTTTCTGCATGTTCCAGCCTGTAAGGGTGGGGGAATACATTGCGGCAATTGTCCCAAATCTTTTTGTTATTCAGTTCTTGAACTAATGAATGAGCGTCTTCTGTTTGCCAGGTACGTAGTGTGTACTTTTGCTTTTGTACAAATACAGCATGATAGCGTCTCATGGGGGTGCTGCAGAGTCCGTGGTAATTTTGTTTTTCTCCTACGACAGCAAATCCCAGACTCTGGTAGAAAGGAATGGCGTAAGTAGAAGAATTAACCGTGGTTTCAATGGAAGGATGAAGGGCGAAGACGTAGTGGAAAAGGGTTTTCCCTAATCCTTGCCTGTGATATTCAGGCTTGATAAAAAATAAGGAGATATGTTTACCATTATTTTTTATACCTAAAATGCCTGTTAGGACTTTATTGTTAAAACTACCGTAAAATGTGATTTCGTCTATATATTTTTCGTTATAAATAAAGCTTTTGAAAAATTTCTAATCCCTCATCGTTGAAATCTTCTTTGCTTGGTAATGGTGAAACTTGACCAGGAATAGTTCGATAGCTTTTGGGAGCTCACCTTTTGTGAGTAATCGTATTTTATTCATAGTGTGCCATATTTGTAAGTTAGTGTAAAAATAGGTAGAGCAGGTTTGTTCTTTGTAAGGTGAAGAAGGATAAAGGTGCATTTAAAAGCACTTTTATCCTTCTCTGGTTATTAATTAGAAATTATAGGCTACGCAAGATTGAATACTGCTTGATCTAAATCGCTAATTAATTGGTATTTAATGTCGAGGTTTAGACTCCAGCTTTTATCTAAGGTAAACTCCATGCCTGCCCCTAAATTAACTCCGAATTTTCCATCACTTCCACTGACATCGTAATCGCCTACTTTTCCTAAATCCAAATGCCAGTTAGTGTATGTAAATCCTGCTAATGGATATAAACTTACATTGCTTGCTATGGGAAAAAGGTAGTGGATATTTGCATTGATGTCAAACATGCTAAGTCCGTCATTTTTAAAAAAGTAATTCATAGATGGCTCGATTCTGATTTGATCAGTAATATTATATTGATATTTCAGACCAAGACCAATACTCTCTATTTCAGTTCCATAACTTAGATTACCACCAATAGCTTGCTTTCCTTTTTGTGCAAAAACAGAACTAAAACTTAAAAGCGTCATGCATGCTGCAATAATAATTTTTTCATAATCAATCATTTTAAATGAATACTAACTTTTCTTTATATGTAGAATTATTTTTCTTCCTCCTTAAACCAGGAAGCATACATTAAATATCCATTGGCAATTTTCTGATTGAGCTCTTTGCTCTGTGCCTCGGGAATTTTTTTGACGAATTTGGCTGGAACTCCTGCCCATAGGCTTCCAGGTTCGATGACGGTGTTACTGAGTACTAGTGCTCCAGCAGCTACAATAGCTCCTTCACCTATGACAGCGTGGTCTAGTACGGTAGAGCCCATTCCAATCAGAGCGCCGTCTTTTATAGTCGCGCCATGTATGGTTACATTATGTCCTACAGAAACATCATTCCCGATTTCTACAACTGATTTTTGATATAGTGTGTGTACTACACTGCCATCCTGGATATTTACGCGGTTGCCTATGCGGATAGCATTAACATCGCCGCGTAATACGGCGTTAAACCAAATGCTGCAATCTTTTCCGATTACAACATCACCAATAATAGTGGCATTATCGGCTAAATAACAGTTTTCGCCGATTTTTGGAGTGAATCCTCTTACTGATTTTATAAGTGCCATAATTAATTTCTACCGTTTTAAAGGAGATGTTACTTCTTTTAACCACTCGCGTTCCTCGTTGTTCAATTCCGGGCTCAAACAATTGTAAACTTTTTCATGATATTGGTTGAACCATGTTATTTCTTCATCGCTCAGCATATCTGTTAGGATGGCTTCTTTGTCAATAGGGCAGAGGGTAAGTGGTTCGAATTTATAGTAAGTACCGAATTCTGTCTCTTGTGACGGAACAATTAACATGGTATTTTCCGTACGTACTCCATGACGGCCGGCTTTATATATACCGGGCTCGTTGGTTACTGTCATGCCTGGAACAAGTAAGGCTGGCATGTGGTTCATGCGGAATTGGTGAGGACCTTCGTGTACATTCAGGAAACAACCTACACCGTGGCCTGTTCCATGCAGGTAGTTGATTCCGGCTTTCCACATAGGGAGGCGGGCCAGCGCATCTAGTTGTGTTCCGCAAGTTCCATGTGGAAATTGAGCCATTGAGAGTTGGATAAATCCTTTTAAGACTAATGTGTAATCCGTTTTTTCTTCTTTCGTGAGCGCTCCTAAAACGATGGTACGGGTAATATCAGTTGTTCCGTCCAAATATTGTGCTCCACTGTCCAGCAGCAGCATACCTTCAGGTTTTAAGGGGATATCGGTTTCGGGGCTTGCTTCATAGTGAACAATAGCGCATGATCTTTATATCCGGCAATGGTGTCAAAACTGATACCATTGAAGTAGTCTTGTCCGGCACGGAATTCGTATAATTTCTTATCTATACTTATTTCGGTTTCATTTCCAGTAGAAACAGCTGTTTTCAGCCAGCGGAGAAATTTAACCATGGCTATTCCGTCGCGTTTCATAGCGCGATGGAAGCTTCTATTTCCGTCTCATTCTTTACCGCTTTTAAAAAAAGTACAGGTGAAGGAGCTATTTCTATTAAAGAATGGGTGCAGGCTGCTGCATGAATGGCTGCATTGATACTAGCTGACAACAGGAGTTTGCCGGTAAAATCTTTTAAATCTTTTTCAATTGTTGAATAAGGTTTCACTGTAACTCCGTTTTCTGCTAGATAGTCTTTTACTTCATCTGACAGTTTATTCTCTATTATATATAAGGTGGAACTATATTCCGTGATGAGAAGGTAACTCACAAAAACCGGATTGCAGTGTACGTCACTTCCCCGCAAGTTTAGAGTCCATGCCACTTCATCCAGTGCAGAAATTAGAATGCCTGTGCAACTGTTACGACGGGTGGCTTCTTGTATTTGAGTGATTTTATCCTTGCAACTGAGACCGGCATATTTCAATTCATGTATAAAAACTTTGTTGTCGGGCAATGCAGGCCGGTCTGTCCATAATTCATTGAATGGATCGGGAGTAAGGGTTAAGTGTATCTGTTTTTTTTCTAATTCTTTCTGTAAGTTGCTTGTTTCTTGATAGCTGTTAACCCAACCGTCTATACCCACATTATTTTCTGAATTCAATACACAGCCCAACCACTCTACAATGGAAGGAGTTTCCGGTAATCGTTCTTTGAATAAAGTAATGCCTGTGTTTTCCAATTGTGCGGTCGCTTGAAGAAAATAGCGTGAATCTGTCCAAAGTCCGGCTTTATCCAGCGTTACGACAACTGTACCTGCCGAACCTGTGAAACCTGATATCCATTTACGTGCTTCCCAATGTTTGGGGATATACTCTCCCGAGTGGGGGTCCGTACTGGGGATAATAAAGGCTGAAAGCTTGTGTTTACGCATGAAATTGCGCAGACTAACTATTCTATTTATAATTTCCGATTTCATTTTAATAGGTTTATAATGGTTTGTACTGGAAAGCAAAGATACGATTTCTAGATTATTTTAAATAAATAATTGCGGAAAGTTTTGTAAATAAAGAAGTATGTGTAATTTTGCGCCGCAATTTGACTATCTGAAAATATTAATAACAACATATTTAATAATTAAAAACAATGATTGTAGTACCAGTAAAAGAAGGCGAAAACATTGAAAAAGCGCTGAAGAAGTTCAAAAGAAAATTTGAAAAAACAGGTGTTGTAAAAGAACTAAGAGCTAGACAGCAGTTTGACAAGCCGTCTGTATTGAACAGGCTGAAAAGAGAACGTGCTATCTATGTTCAGAAACTTCAGCAAGTAGAAGAATAATTAAAAACTCGCACATTCTTTGAATAATTGAATTCTTTTTCATATATTCGTTGCTGATTGATAAGCGACGTTTCTTATGATGATAGACTCTTTTTTGGATTATCTTCGGTTTGAAAGAAACTATTCTGAGAAAACAATAGTTAGTTATGGAATAGATCTGATCAAGTTTGAAGAATACATCAGGGGAAAAGATGAGAATGTCGATTTTACAACGGTAGATGCTGATTTGGTTCGTGGTTGGGTGATGAACCTGATAGAGGACGGATATACATCTGCTTCTGTAAATCGGAAACTGAGTTCACTCCGATCGTTTTATCGTTTTCTTCTAAAGAAAGGTGTGATAGGGGAGGATCCGATGTTGAAAATCATTGGTCCGAAAAACAAGAAGCCTCTTCCTGTATTTCTGAAAGAACGTGAAATGGACCGACTTTTGGATGATGTTCCTTTTAAGGAGGATTTTACAGGTTGTCGGGATAGAATGGTATTGGAAATGTTTTATGCTACAGGCATGCGGCTTTCCGAGTTAATAGGGCTGAATGACGTGGATGTCGATTTCTCTGCATCTCTGATAAAAGTGACAGGGAAGAGAAATAAACAGCGGTTGATTCCTTTCGGTGAAGAACTGCGAAGGGCGATGTTTGTTTATTTGAAGATAAGGAATGAAGTGTTACCTGGAAAGGCTGGGGCGTCTTTTGTTTTAAAGAACGGAAAACGGATGTATCCTGGAAAGGTATATCTTTTAGTGAAACGGAACCTTTCAAAAGTGGTATCGCTGAAAAAAAGAAGTCCGCATGTGTTGAGGCATACTTTTGCAACTGCTATGTTGAATAATGAGGCAGAGTTGGGCGCGGTAAAAGAATTACTGGGTCATAGTAGTCTGACTACAACGGAAATCTATACGCATACGACTTTTGAGGAACTTAAAAAAGTTTATGAACAAGCTCATCCAAGAGCGTAAAAAAAGGAGGTATTTATGGAAGTTAGAATTCAAGCTATTCATTTCGATGCAACAGAAAGACTTCAGGATTTTATCCAGAAGAAGACTGCTAAGTTAGAAAAGTATTGTGACGATATAAATAAAGTGGAGGTGTCATTAAAAGTTGTAAAGCCTGAAACTGCAATGAATAAGGAGGCTAGTATGAAAGTGTTGGTGCCTAATGGAGAATTTTTTGCAGAAAAGGTGAGTGATACATTTGAAGAGTCGGTTGATGTGTGCGTAGATGCGCTTTCCAAGCAATTGACAAAATATAAAGAAAAACTGCGCGGTAAATAAAAAAAATCGCTGAAAGTTTTTGAGATTTAAAATAAATATCTAACTTTGCAGCCGCTTAACCATCCAAGGTGGAATGGTTGTGAAGTTAGGTATGACAAGCCTCTTTAGCTCAGTTGGCCAGAGCACGTGATTTGTAATCTCGGGGTCGTTGGTTCGAATCCGACAAGAGGCTCAAGAAAAGGTGCTGAGAAGCTAGTTGTCTTTGAAAAATAAGTTGGGCAAATACCAGAGTGGCCAAATGGGGCAGACTGTAAATCTGACTGTCTTTCGACTTCGGTGGTTCGAATCCATCTTTGCCCACACTTTTTGAGACTTGAAAGGTCTTGGTTTTTGCG
>ENA-OQAN01001262-OQAN01001262.1-human-gut-metagenome-genome-assembly--contig:-NODE-1262-length-11463-cov-2.724682_pt1 | contig 11463 bp, 8 predicted proteins | sample MGYA00242735_ERZ504527 | MGnify/ENA primary metagenome ERZ504527 (study PRJEB26092, sample SAMD00036230) | human gut metagenome | host: Homo sapiens | study: EMG produced TPA metagenomics assembly of...
CTTTCAGCAAGTCTTCACGAGTCATACCAGCTTTACGAGCTGCACCACCTGAGTTTACGATATATTTAGCACCAGTCAGCGCTTCTTTGATATCTGAAGTGAAAGTGATGTTAACACCTTCGAAACCGCAGTGGAACAATTCTTCAGCAACACCTTCCAGACCTGGAGCGTACGGGTCGTACAAACAGATGTTAGGAGTTAAGCCCATCATGATAGCAGTCTGAGCCATGTTAGAACCGATCATACCGGCAGCACCAACAATGGTAAGTTTTTCGTTTGTTACAAATTCCATAATTCTTATTATTTAAGTTATGTTATAAAAGAGTATATCCTGTTTTTATCTTGCGCTACAAAGATAGGAAAGTTCTGTGGTATATACTAATCTTTTGGAAGCTAAATGCGGCGGAATAAACGGTCTTTGGCTTTAATTACTGAAAAATTTCACTATTTTAATAGACCGGATGTCGCTTTTGCAAAGAGGATATGGCAATCGGGCGTTTCTGTTGTTTCGGAACGGCAGGGCCGGAGGGGAATAATACGGATGAAATGTCAGAGAGGAAAGAGTGTGGAACCTGATTTTTCTGTAAAAGAAGATTAAAACGGAAAGAAAAGCTAGGAAAAGTTTTTCGAAGTTCGGGGAAATCATTACTTTTGCAATGATTATCACAACTGGGGTTGTTTGGTTTTGACAGCGAGAGATGTGGTATGTAAGCATGCAGTGCGTCAGTGATTTGCACTATAATCTCAGTTACTGAACAATTATCTGGCAACGAAAATTATGCTCTCGCTGCTTAATCGAAGTACAGTAGATTAGCTTTATTTCCGTCACAGTGATGGAAACGAGACATCGCTCAAAAGCTCTTGTTCCGAAGCGTTTGGTATAGCGGTGCAGTAAAATCGGGAATAGTTTTGGTCTTGTTCCGCGGCCGGAATGAAATTTTAGGAACTAAGGCATAAGTGGGTGGCTCTGGTCTTGCTTATGCACGAAAACCGAAGGCAGAGATAAGCATGTAGAAAGCATATGGCTTCCTTGTTTGGACGAGGGTTCGACTCCCTCCAGCTCCACAAAGATGTTCGAAGGCCGCTGATTTTCAGTGGCCTTTCTTTTTTGCTGCTCTTGAAAAAACGTCTCCAGCTTTTTTAAAAACGTTTCGGCGAATGAAAGAAAAGACTTCGGGCTTTTAAAAAAACGTTTCGGGCTTTTTCGGGGAGATTTTCCTTATTTGCTTTCATCAATGGTGGGACAAAGCTGCTTTACCTTTTCTTCGAATGATTCCCGGTCGCGTGCACGGTTTCTTACTGCAGTCCGGTAATTATAGATTGTCTGTGGTGAATAGAATAATAAGGTAGCGATACGTGAACTGTCCTTGATTCCCAATCGGACAAGGGCAAAGATACGCAGTTCCGTATTGAGAATTTCTCCTTTTTGCGGAATGATTTCTTCTCCTTCACGGAGCAGGGCATTGAATTCCTTGATGAAGTTCGGGTAAAGTGTCAGGAAAGTAGTGTCAAAATTTACGAAGAAATGTTTGGCATCATTTTCAGACATCTTGTTGTTGGCCAGCTTGGCAAGATCTTCTGTCTGCTTGGCTTTTACTTTACGCTTGACGAGATCCTGATATCGGTTTAGCTTGTCGATGTAAGCGGCACAGAGATCAAGAAACAGGCTTACGTATTCTTCACGGATATGATTGGTGCGTAGCAGTTCATTGTTGAGTTCAGTCAGCTGGTTGTTCATGTGGGTCACTGCCTTCCGTTGCTTCCGAGCTGTTGCATCTGACGGTAGATATAGAAGATGGAAACGGCAAGCAGGAGACTCAGCAGGCTGATGAAGCAGATGGCACGTGTCAGACGTTCACTCTTGTCATTGCTTTTCTGCTGGTAGGAGCTGACGATGGAAGGAAACTTCCGGGCAATCTCAAGCATGCGCAGCCGGTTGTTGTAGAACATGGCATCTTCCATGGAGTAATTCAGGTAGCGGTTGGCCTTTTCTAGTTCCTGATCTGAAGTTTCGTACAGAAACATAGCCAACTCCTGCATAGACAGATTTTCTTTCAACGGGCAGGTGTTGTCGGAAATCGACGAGAGAATCAGATATTTTTCATATTCCCGGAAATTACCCTGCTTTTTGTGGGCAAAGGCCAGACCACAAGTGACACACGCATAGAGACGGGTGTTGACAGCCAGTCCCTGCAAAGCCTTTTCGTAAGCCTGCTGGGCTTCAAGCTGATTGCCGGTCCGTGCTTTCAGTTCTCCTTTCCAGTAATAATATTCATTGCTTTCCCGGGGAAGTACTTGTAACATGGAATCGTTATAAAGCACTTCTTTCTTGCGGAACTGAGGTGCATAGACATCGTCATTGGAATATTCGCTCCATACACTGTATACCCATTCGTAGGCCGTATAATAACTCAGCAACATGGTTGAATCGACCTGTGCGCGATTGATTTCATTGAGCTGCTCAAGGGCTTGTGAGAAGTAGCCTGTAGTTGCAAGCAGCAGAGAACGGTTGATGATACACTGCTGTTGTTTTTGAAGATCATTGAGGCGGATTGCCATTTTCTCGGCCTGATCGACATAGAAAAGAGCAGAGTCAGAGCGGTAAACATAATACTCCTCAAAGATCTGGTCGTAAAGCTGGTAAAGGGTTGAAGCAGACATGCCCGGACGAATTGTTTGCCGAAGACTGTCAATACGTGCTTCTTTGTGCAGGGCAGTGGCCTGTCGCAGTGCAAGTACCTGTTCCAGCTGCTTGTATAATTGAGGAAAATCAGATGTTCCGGCATGCAGGAAGTTTCTACTGAACAGGCTCAATATAATAAGGAGATAAATGTACCGTTTCATATTCTTGTCGGGGCTAGAAATTACCATTCAGACAAATTTAGTGATTTTGTCTTAATTTTCTATATCGAGGAAATAAAAAAAAGCATTCTTGCTAAAGTAAGTTCTTCCGGCTCTGTTCTTCGGTCTACTTTGATATCAAGTATTTCTTTTTGATAAGTGTTAATTATCAGTTATTTATAGGACCATTATATCTGTATTCCATCTACCTGGCTTCTACTCCTGAAAACTGAATGAAATAAAATCATCTACATTTGCTATCGCCATTGAGGAACAGAAGTACTTACGATGGAAAATGAGAATAGATGAATATGAATCCTTAAATTAAACCTCATGAAAAAGAATTTTTTACCTTTTGCAATGTGTGCGGTTTTTCTGTCGGTTTCAGCAAATGCATCAGCACAGCGGGATGCCAGACAGGCAGACAAGAAAGTTATCTCCAACGATTCATTGGAAGTGAAAAGGCGAAGGGCAGTGAACGTAACGTGATGCTGAATGCTTCGGATGCCACTAAACCACGAGAAATTCAGATTGGTTTGCCAAGTGAAGATGTGAATGTTTATGAAAACGGACTGCCGGCTGTTTATTCTTCGGCTGTTCATAAACTGCAATATCATTGGCGCAGTGATGCAAGTCTGGGAGAAGTCGGACTGATGACTCCTTCTGAATCAGCTATCCGTACGGGAAATATCGCTTATTCTGTAGACTCGTCCAGCAAACTTGGACAAAAAGAATTCAAGGGAATCTTAAATTATAAGGCTAATCATTTCGGACTTCAGCAGTTTGATCTGAATGTTTCCGGCGGAATCGGTAACAACTGGTTGTATTCAGGAAGTGTTTATCAGACTTTTGATCCGGGAACTTTCGATGTGAAGTTTGATGAATATGCCGATCGTATGCAAATCTACCGTGCCGGGCTGGACTCGTCTTTTCAACAACCGGAAGGGTAAGGCAAGCTTGATGTACAAGTATGCTTATAGCCGTAATTCCGGTAACGAACTGAATGCAGCTCCTTTTATATATGTAGGTGATGGTTCCATCAAGGAGATTCCGGGCTTTGAACCGGGACTGGCTTCATATGGTCCTACCAGTGGCGAAATAGAGTATCTGGATATCATGGACGGCAAGATGAAGAAAGCCAATCTTCGTGATCTGGAAGACAACCGTTCTCATGAGGTAACGTTCCTGACAGACTATACATTCGACAGTGGTCTGAAATGGAATCTGGATATGAAATATATGACTGCACCGGAAGCCAATTATGTAGATTTTGGTGGAAGTACCATCAGTGAACTGACAGAAAGCGACGGATATACTTTGTCTGACGGTACGCCTTATGCGGGACTGGTGGAAGGACGTCGTACCTGGCTTCACTTCGGTAAAGTGAAAAACTTCCTGGTAACTTCGGAACTGGCCCAGCGTTTTGGAAACCATCAGATGCGTCTGGGATTGAATGAATGGTACTATCATCTGGATTATCATTCTTCTTCTTTCCAGTGGACAGGCTCAGTGCAGGAATATCCTGAAATCCTTACTGCTCCCGACGGAAGCCGCTTCCGTGGCTTTAATGAACTGAGTCCGGAATACACCAAGGGCTACGAAAACAAACTGGCTCTTTATCTGACAGACGACTGGCAGGTTTCTCCGAAACTGAATATTTATTATGGTGCCCGTCTGGAATATTACCGTATGTCTGCCGATCAGATTGCTCATTCTCGCTATTCTGGTTTCTATATTGGCGATACGGCTCCCGACGGAGAAGTAATCACACCGGCTAAAGTGACTAAAGACAAACTGAATTATGCGGCAACAGCCCGTGTAACCTACAATGTGACCAAACAATTCGGTCTGACAGCCGACGGAACCGTAGCAACACGCTATCCGAGAATCAATGAATATGCCGGTACAGGTCCTACTGAAGAACAATACAAACGTGTAACTATTCCTTTGGTACGTGGCGGACTGTTCTATAAGAATGACTGGCTGGATCTTACTTCCATGGTGACTTACATTGCCAAGACGAACAATATTGACCAGCAGAACCTGACTAAACCGGGTACCAGTGAAGGAAAGACTGTGTTGCTGATCTATGATATCCAGACTCTGGGTTGGACGACTTCTGCTGAAATCGATCCGTTTAAAGGATTCCATCTGCATGCTCTGTTCACTTACCAGAAACCGGTGTATAAAAACTATAGTGCCAGCGTAACCTTTAATGATGGTACGCAGATGGGAGTGAATGCAAATAATATGATTGTAAAGGAAATCCCTCAAACATTAATAGAGTTGGATCCCAGCTATAATATTACAAAGGATTTGCGTTTGTGGTTAAGTTTTCGTTATTTTGGCAAGACTTATGCCAATCTGCAGGAAGCTCTTTATTTCAATGGCCGCTGGGAAACCTTTGGTGGTGTGAACTGGGCTGTCAACAAACATCTGGATCTGGGTGTGACTGTTGTGAACTTCCTGAATCAGAAAGGTGCCAAAGGAACAATCAGTGGCTCGGAACTGATTACCAAAGATGAGGCTTCACAATATGCAGGATGTTACATGAGCGGCAGTTACCTTCGTCCGTTTACCGTTGAATTTTCTGCAAGTCTCAAGTTTTGATGAATGAGGGGAAATAGAAGTATTACAGAATATAACCATTAATTGATATCAACCATGAAAAAAATTCTTTTTGCAGGTGCATTGACGCTTGCTGCTCTTCAAATGAATGCAGAGGAGAGTAAAGTGATTCGTATCTCAACGGATCAGACCGATCTGATTCTGAAAGTAGGTGAGAACGGTCGTCTTTATCAGACTTATTTAGGTGAAAAACTATTACATGAAGCTGATGTGAATCGTTTTTCCTGGGATATACATGCCGGTTCAGACGGAAGTATCAGTCAGCGTGGATGGGAAGTATACAGTGGTTCCGGTAATGAAGATTATTTTGAACCGGCTGTAGCTATCACCCACAATGATGGAAACACTTCTACTTATTTATACTATGTGTCTTCCTCTACTTCTCCGGTTGAAGGCGGAACACAGACTACCATTAATTTGCGGGATGACAAATATCCGGTGGATGTAACCCTGCATTATGTGGCTTATCCGAAAGAAAATGTCATCAAGACCTGGAGTGAAATCAAGCATCAGGAAAAGAAACCGATCATTCTGTCTACCTATGCTTCTACCATGCTTTACTTCTGCCGTTCGTCTTATTACCTGACTGAATTCAGCAGTGACTGGGCTAAGGAAGCAAGAATGAGCAGCCAGCAGTTGCAGTTCGGAAAGAAAGTGATCGATACTAAATTGGGCAGCCGCGCAGCCATGCACACACATCCTTTCTTCGAAGTGGGACTGGATCAGCCCGTCAGCGAAAATCAGGGGGATGTCCTGATGGGAACACTGGGATGGACCGGTAACTTCCGCTTTACGTTTGAAGTGGATAATGCAGGTAACCTGCGTGTCATTCCGGCTATTAATCCATATGCTTCCAATTATGAACTGAAAAAGGATGAAGTGTTTACAACTCCTGAATTTATCTTCACACTGAGCAATCAGGGAAGTTCACAAGGAAGCCGCAATTTGCATGAATGGGCCCGCAATTACAGCCTGAAGGATGGTAAGGGTATTCGTCTGACTCTGCTGAATAACTGGGAAAACACCGGTTTTAATTTCAATCAGGAAATTCTGGCCAACCTGATGAAGGAAGCCAAACATCTGGGTGTAGATATGTTCTTGCTGGATGACGGATGGTTTGGAAACAAATATCCCCGTAAAGATGACCATGCTGGTCTGGGCGACTGGGAAGTAACTCACAGCAAACTGCCGGGTGGTGTACCTGCTCTTGTGAAAGCTGCGAAGGAAGCCGGAGTGAAGTTCGGTATCTGGATTGAACCTGAAATGGTGAATCCCAAGAGTGAGTTGTTCGAGAAACATCCTGACTGGGCTATCCATGATGCAAACAGAAAGACTTACTATTACCGTAACCAGCTGGTGCTTGACTTAAGCAACCCCGCCGTTCAGGATTACGTATATGGTGTTGTAGAAAATCTGATGAAAGAAAATCCGGAAATTGCTTTCTTCAAATGGGATTGCAACAGCCCGATCACGAACATCTATTCTCCTTACCTGAAGGATAAACAAGGCCAGTTGTACATTGATCATGTGCGTGGTGTCTACAATGTGATGAAACGTGTGAAAGAAAACTATCCGAACGTGCCGATGATGCTTTGCTCCGGTGGTGGTGCCCGCTGCGATTATGAAGCTCTGAAGTACTTCACGGAATTCTGGTGCAGTGACAATACCGATCCGGTGGAACGAGTATATATTCAGTGGGGATTCTCACAGTTCTTCCCGGCAAAAGCCATGTGTGCACACGTGACAAGCTGGAACAAGAATACTTCCGTGAAGTTCCGTACAGATGTTGCTTCCATGTGCAAACTGGGATTTGATATAGGCTTGAAAGATATGACCGCTGATGAACTGGCATATTGCCAGGATGCTGTTGCCAACTGGAAACGTTTGCAGCCGGCTATTATGGATGGTGACCAGTACCGTCTGGTTTCTCCTTATGAAACAAATCATATGGCTGTCAATTATGTCAGCAAAGATCAGAAGAAGGCTGTATTGTTTGCATACGATGTATATCCCCGCTTCCAGGAAAAACTGATCAATGTGAAGTTGCAGGGACTTGATCCGAACAAGACATATAAAGTGGAAGAAATCAACCTGATGCCGGGTGTTGATTCTGCACTGAAATCAAACGGACAGACTTACACCGGTGATTATCTGATGAAGGTAGGTATTGAAGTCTTTGGATTTGCTGCTACACAAAGCCATGTGCTGGAACTTACAGCTATGTAAATACTAGGGTAGGAAGATAACATATAGATTAGAAACAAGAACCGCAGGGATTACGGGAGACAATATCAGTCGGACAGTAATCACTGCGGTTCCTTTTTATATAGCTATGTGAGTTGTTTCCGTTATTGGATCAGTTCTTTCATCTTTGCTTTCAGGGAGCCTTTGCCATATCCGCTCCAGATCTGTTTTACTTTTCCGTCCGGTGAGATCATGACATAATGCGGTATTCCTGTTACCTGATAAGCGGCTCCGAGACCGGTATTCCCTTTAAGCAGTTCGTTCCACTGGTTGCCTTTCAGCTGTTTCTTGGCAATGAATTCCTTCCATGACTTTTCAGAATCCTGACTGATGCTGACAACTACCATCTGGTTCTTGTACTGTTCGGTGATTTCTTCCAATTCCGGAAGTGACTGCAGGCAGGGACCGCAACCCTGGCTCCAGAAATCAAGCAGAATGTACTTTCCCTTGAATTCCGAAAGGTGACGTACATTGCCGTCCAGATCATACAGATCACCGTCTGCCATTTCATCACCAACGTTGACTGTTTCCGGCAAATTCATATATCCGGTAATAATTTGTCCGGCTTCAGTTGCTTTGTCTGCTTCAGACATTCGGGCATAGAGGGAACGGATCAGTTCTTTGTGGCCGAATTCGGGGTTGTATTGCAGGAAAGAACTGTACGACTGGTAGTTGTTCAGCCATGTAGCTGTAATCGGAGCATCTTTCATATAATTCAGTTCGGCTACATAGATGAGACTGTCCAACGGATCATACAATGTACGCAGAGAATCTATTTTCTTCCAGTCGATATCCTTTCCTTTTGCGGCACGGAACAGATCGGATTCCTGGGCATGCACTGCATGGAGCGCTTTCTTTCCGAAGGACATAAAGCCATAAAATCATTGGTCGCCTGTTGCTCTTCGATTTCACTGCTTACCTTCCACAAGGGTAAAAGACGGTCTTCGCCTGTGATTTGAACATATTTGCCGGACTGTACCCATACGTATAGCCATACACCGGGAAATCCTTCATTGTCGGATAATAACATCAACTGTTGGGGAGAAGAGCTACTGACCGTATCCTGAAAAGAGAATTTCCCATTGATGACAGTGTCTGTCTGTATCTGTTTGAACAGTTTCCCATCTCTTTTATATAGACTGATAACAGTGCTGTCGGGTACATTTTTTAGCATGCCTGCTATCAGATATTTACCTTCCGGTACGTGAGGTGTCGAAGTACAGCTGCCGAAGGCGAGTCCTCCTGCAAGGAGAGCCATGAGTAAGTGTTTTGATTTCATTTTGTTGTTATGTTTTTAAGAGGTTTTTCATGTTTTTGAGTCTAGAGAATGAAGCTCTCTCGCAAAGTTTGCAAATTTTGTCAAATTCTGCAAACTTTGTTTGCAAAAGGACCTGTAAATGTATTGGTTGGCTGGGCTCAGGAAATATATGGCATCGGCAGGCTGGGGCTATGGAGCCGGAGACAGTTCCTGTGGCAAAAAAGAAGGATGGGTTTCATCCGGTAGAAGCCCATCCTTTGTCATCTGACATTAAATCAGTGTGTTTTCTATGCAATAATTGCAGGTATGTTATTTCACGATATCTTTCAGCTTGATGCTTTGGAAAGTCATATGTGCGACACTGCTTTCATAAAGGATACCGATTGTTTCCTTGTCGATCATGGTCAGACAGGAATATCCCCAGTTGTAGTCTTCATCCAGTAAAAGCTGATGATCGGCTGACCAGGTTTTTCCTCCGTCCATACTGATCTTGATGGTCATATCCTTACGGGCGCTTGTGCTGTTCGGGTTAGAGAAGATCAGCAGATCTTTTCCGAGTACATTGTCCTTGGCCTTGACACTGATGAGGCTGGCCATGCAGACCGGTTCGATCAGGGCTGTACGTGAGGATTCGTGTTCTTTCCAGGTCTGTCCGAAGTCAGTTGTTGTATAGACAGCCCGACTTCCACCCCGGTTGTCACGCATGTTCAGCATCAGCACTCCCGGCTCAACTTCTGCCACCTGTGCTTCGGTTGTGTTGGTACGCGCATAGTTATGAATTTTCCAGGTTTCTCCACGGTCCTTGCTGTACATGATTCCTGCATTGGGAATGCGTGTCTTGTCGATGAACTGGATCGGAAAAACCAGTGTTCCGTCACTTGTAGTAATGCCTCGTCCCGGTCCTTGCAACAGGAAATACCATTCAGGAAGCTTTACCTGTTCGGTGACATTGATCGGAGCTGACCATGTCTTTCCGTCGTCTGTACTCTTGGCCATGACCAGCTGGGCTGTATGGTTCAGGTCCATGCCGGGATGAGAACTCCACCAGGCACGCTGATTACCCATACCGTGCGTCCATGCAGCAACGATCCATACGGTATTGGTTTTGGTATCTACCAGGATAGAGGGGTCTCCCACACCGTTTTGTGCGGCAGGCAGGCCGTCGTATTCGCCGAATGCAAGGGGAAGACGCATTTTTTCCCAAGTCTTTCCGCCGTCAGTGCTTCGGCTCAGACCGATATCAATGTGTTCCTGTAAGTCTACGCTGCTGTTGTAACGTACGTCGTATACGCCAAGAAGGGTTCCTTTGTTGGTCGTAACCAGTCCGGGAATACGGAATGCGGCAGAGCCGTCGTCGCCGGCATGACGTACACCGATACCCATTCTTCGTTCGATGTTCTTGTCTGAAACCAGTTTGGTGGGATTTTCTTTGCCGTCAGCCTTTACCGAGGTGATGTCGGCAGTGACCTTGGTCTGAAGTGATGCAGAGGCTGCATTTCCAGACTTACCCAGAAAAAGTTGTAGCCGGGGAAGAGTTTCTGTTCTCCCTTCAATACGATAGTGCGGTCATTCTTTGGCTGTACTTCCGATTTGCGTACGGAGTAAGATGGATTGGCTGCCAGCGTCTTGCCCGGAGTATTGCTGGAAATGTATTCCACGGGGCGAAGCGTTTCTTGCCCCGATCTTGTGAAGCGTCCGTTCCACCGTAATACAACTTGACGGACTTGATCTGAGAAAGAGGAACATCCTTGCCAAAGGTGACTGTTACTTCGTCCAGGGTTTTGGTTTCCTTGGCATCCATACGCATGTAGAAGAGAACATTGTCATTGCGCTCTATCAGGATAGCACTTGTGGCGCCTTAATAAACAAGGTGTCGGCTGCTTGTACGGCCATGACCGAAAGCAGGCCTGCAGTCAGTGATAAAAACTTTTTCATGTGTCTATACTTTAAAGAGTGAAATCAACTTTTACTTTACCGATCAGTTTGCGGATCTTTCCTTCACCGATGATCGGTGCGTGCGGATCTTCCGGATAAACGATCAGAAACTGTCCCGGCTGCAAGGTTACATAAGTTGTCGGACGGTCAGCATATAGTGCGCAGTCACCTTCCTTTTCATAGGCTTTGGTCTCTTGGGTCAGATCTTCCAGAGCTTTCCATCCGACGGTTTCCTGTCCTTCCAGAAGAATATGTACATCAATGTAGTCACGGTGTACTTCAAGAACCTGCTGGTCGGCAGTAACGCAGGTAGGATTTGAATTGTTGATGAACAGGTTGTCACCATCCAGTTCGATGCGTCCGCATTCTGTATGCAGCAGGTCGTGCGTCTTTACATAATCAAAGAGTTTTGACTTTGCACCCGGATATCTTAAAGGATTCCGCACAGCCTTCTCCTCCCTTCATTTACATTCTTTCCTTCATTATCTTGGTCCCATAAAGCGATCCCCATTCAAATGTATCATATGCTCCGGCATTTCAGCAATCCAAACTTCTGT
>ENA-OQAN01001263-OQAN01001263.1-human-gut-metagenome-genome-assembly--contig:-NODE-1263-length-11459-cov-1.461525_pt1 | contig 11459 bp, 14 predicted proteins | sample MGYA00242735_ERZ504527 | MGnify/ENA primary metagenome ERZ504527 (study PRJEB26092, sample SAMD00036230) | human gut metagenome | host: Homo sapiens | study: EMG produced TPA metagenomics assembly of...
TCCAAATCCCCCTGCAAAAATACTTTCACAAAGAAACTGGACCCTCTGGAAATCCATGATTCAAATCAAGTTTAGCCTGCATTACCAGTAACAATCCTGATCAACAATATAAACTTTTATCTTGTCGTAACTCGCTTGATATGTACGGTTAAATACATAAGTTCTTCATCTGTAATATCATGATTGCAAGTCTTCTTCACGTAGTCTTTGATCTCATCTACGCATTCAATACATTCGTGATACTTATTCCTTATGATCTCCTGAAATTCTGTATCATCACTTTTCACTTCTTTGCCAATATAAACTCTTTGTGCAAAGAACTTCAGATGCGTGATAAATCTCTCATAGAAAACAGACTCCTTATCAATCTGCTCTCCAAAATGTTTATCCACGATCTTCAAAATATCATTCACAAGCTTCGTCATAGAAACCATCTCTGTCATGTCCAGATCAAGTTCCGCATTCACAATATGCAATGCAATGAACGCCGCTTCATCCTGTGGAAGCGTAACCTTCAGTTCTTTCTCTATCATACCGATCGCTACTTCCCGATCAGATATTCCTGATAATAAAACTTCTTGATCTCCCATAAAAATGGATTCTGGAATGGTACTCCCATCTCAACTCTCTCAATCGCAAAATTGATGTGGTCTGTAAGTGAAACATATATATTATCATTAATATTCTTCTGTAATGTATCCTTCGCATACTGAATGATCTTATTACAAATCTTCACTCTCTCGATCGGAATATCAGTAACATCTCCTGAAAACGCTGTGTCATACCATGATCTTTCATGACATAAGTCTTCTCAATCTGACTCAACTTAATCTCATCTCCCTTGTGCTTTTGAAAGCCAAGGCCCTTTCCCATCAGTACAACTTCTTTATGATTCTTGTCCTCTGAAATTACAATGTTATTATTTACAATTTGTAATCTGCACAACTTTACCTCATACTTCTCTAACGAAAAGACTTCCTGTTGTGCATTCACAAAAAAAATAAACCTCACTTATAAACTTCCCTTCTGTGAAATTCAATAAGTTGGTTTAGCCTGCACTACCAGTAACAATCCTCCTCGTAATCTCCTGTTAACTTATGTCTACATTTTAACAAGGTATCTTCACTTTGTCAATAGAATATTTAAGAATTATTTTATAATTTTATTTATTTTTTTTAAATAATTTATAATTCTTTTTTGACTCCGTTAGGAACTATATCACAATTTTCTTTACTATGCAATAGGTCTTTTTGTCTGTTTTAGATATTTTTTCTCTTTTGGCGCAATTCCTTTGCTTTTAGAATGCTTGTATAATCAATCAAATTATGATATTATGAGGTATCAATTAAGAGGTATGATATTATGTTAAAATTAATTTCTATGATTGGATCCGTCATCGATAAAGCTCAGAAAGACCACGTTACAGCGTTTTCTGCGCAGGCTGCATTCTTTACGATCCTATCATTTTTTCCATTTATGATCGTATTGCTTAGTCTTACAAGATATTTTCCGATCACACCGAATGATATGATCGAACTGGTTCGCACCTATCTTCCACCAAAGTACAGTGGTATGGTAGTCCCGATCATCCGATCTTTAAACGGAAAACTTACTACTACGTATATGTCGATCACAATTCTTACATTATTGTGGTCTGCATCCAAAGGGATCTTATCCTTGATGACTGGACTTAATACGATTCATGAAATTTCTGAAAAGAGAAACTATTTTGTTTTGCGTTTTATCTCAAGTATTTATATTGGACTTTTCGCGATCGCAGTATTATTCGGTCTGATTCTTTTATTATTTGGTAATTCCCTGCTCATTCAGTTATATCGCTTTGAACCAGTCCTCGAGAATAAACATGTATTTTTTGCAACGATCCGTTTTTTCCTTGCATTTTTTACATTTATGGTCGTTTTTATCATTATGTATCGTTTTTTACCGAGTGAAAATTTCAAAACAAAGCAGATCCTTCCTGGAGCATTTTTTAGTTCTGCTGCATGGTTTGTATTATCATTTTTCTTTTCAATGTATTTTGATAATTTTTCTTTCTTTAGTACTATGTACGGAGGATTGACCAGTATCTTGTTAACTTTGTTCTGGTTGTATTTTTGTATGATGATGCTTTTTATCGGTGCAGAGATCAATCATTATTTCATCTCACAATCGTCAAAAAAGCCTGTAAAACCAAGAAACAAAAGACCTGACATTCCATATGAACTTAAATAGAAAGAATCCTGTACAGCAGGATTCTTTCTTGTCTTTTATAAAATAAATCGTTTTGGAATTCCATTTTCATATGGAATCTGTACTTCACCTTGGATCAACGGTTTTAAATATGTCAGTAATTCGTCTTTAATATCATTCCCTTCTTCATTGATCCATTCCATCGGAACTTTCTTTTCATAATTCGCAATCTTTGACAGATCAGAAAGTACGATTTCTACCTGATATGGATCATCTGAAATTCTTCGCACTGCAGACATTTTTCCACTCTTTCCGCGAATCGCACTGACAGCTGCAAATGCTCCAAGATTTCTTGATTCCATGATATCAGTCTCACTTAACATATATCCAGCACATCTCTGAAGGATGTTTAATTCTACAGATCTGACTTTACATCCGATCTTCTCTCCTACCAGTCCTTCCAGATATTTACCGACACCAGAAAGATATTTATGTCCAAATACATCTTCTTTTCCTGATTTTGTTTCTTCTCCAACGTAATTTCCGTCAGCAGTTTTTACACCTTCACTTACCGCAATAATGATGTTATTTTCTTTTTTTAATGCTTCATTTACATCTTCAATAAATCGATCTTCATCGAATGCTTTCTCACAAAGATAGATCAACTGAGGAACTTTTCGCCCTTCGATCCTTGCAAGTGCAGATGCGGCAGTCAACCATCCTGCATTTCTTCCCATAACTTCTACGATCGTTACGGATGGGACATCATAAACAAAGCAATCACACGCAATCTCGGTAAACGCAGTCGCGATAAATTTGGCTGCAGAACCAAATCCAGGGCAATGGTCAGTCTCTCCAAGATCATTATCGATCGTCTTTGGAGCTCCCATTACCTTAATGTCATCAATATTATGTTCTTCACAGTAAACAGACAGTTTATATACGGTGTCCATAGAATCATTTCCACCAGTATATATAAAATATCCTATGTCATTCTTTCTTAAAATACGGATGATCTCTTCAAATTCTTCTGCATTTTCTTTGGGATTCCCCAGTTTCCATCGACAGGAACCAAGTGCCGCTGCCGGTGTGATCGCTAATAGATCTCTTTTTTCTTTTGTGTCACATACTTCATTCGAGATTTACAAAATTTCTCCGTTCAGCACACCTTAATTCCATTCAGAGCACCATAAACATGACCCACACGTCCACTCTCAATTCCAGCATCGATCACTCCTGTGATCGTCGCATTGATTGCTGCAGATGGTCCTCCTGACTGAGCAACTAGTAAATTCTTCATAAGTTTCTCCTTTATACTTTTATATTTGTTCAATCCCGATTATACCGTATTTCTTTTATTTTTTTCAACTTTTTTTGACAAAATACCATATATTTTTACATTTGCTTTTTCTTTACGAATCCCTATTCATCTACTATAATTAACATAAACCGATCCTGAAATCTCATATAAAACATATATTTTCAGGATTTTAATATGACAAAATGGAGGTTTTTGGACATGAATCTAAATTTTATGAAACTTCGTGAACAAATGGAAAATCAAAAGGTTTCTTATTATCTTGTTCCAAGTGAAGATCCACATCAATCCGAATACGTAGATGATTACTTTAAATGCAGACAATACATCTCTGGTTTTACTGGTTCTGCCGGTACCTTTCTTGCTGGATGCGAAGAAGGATGGCTTTGGACTGATGGACGTTATTTTACGCAGGCCGAAGGACAGATCTCTTCTGATATCACATTGATGAAACAAGGGGTTTCCGGTGTTCCTACGATTCTTGAATTTTGAAAGAACACCTGCAGGAAGGTGATACACTTGGGTAAACGGCTTTACGATCTCAGCTTCTTACGGAAAAAAAATCGCAAAACTAGTGAAGCAGCATGGTGCATCTTTTCGTTTTGATCTTCGTTTTGTAGAAGAACTCTGGGCCAAAGATGATCGCCCCGCGATCACAAAATCCACAATTTACCGTCATGATATCAAATACAGTGGAGAACATACTGATTCAAAACTGGCACGTGTCAGAGAAAAAATGAAAGAACTTGATGCCAATGCATTTTTCTTATCCTCTCTTCCTGATATTGCATGGCTTTTCAACTTGCGTGGAGATGACATTGCATGCACTCCATTATTTTATAGTTATGCATGGATCACGATAGACAAATGTTTTCTTTTTCTTCGAAAAGATTGTATTTCAGCAGTTGCTTTTCAACGGTTTAAGGAACACGGCATTTCCATCCTCGATTACACAGAAGTTAGTGCTTTCTTAAAAGACCAACATGAAACTGTTTTGTTAAATCCAGATCTTACAAACTATCTGCATTATAATCTCTTATTCAAATGCAAGATCATTGAAGATAAGAATCCAACAGAACTAATGAAAGCTATAAAAAATGACATTCAGATCGATCATTTGAAAGCATGCCATATCAATGATGGGATCGCTATGACAAAATTTATGTACTGGCTTAAGAAAAAACGTCGGAAAAATCCCTATGACAGAACGTATGATCTCTGACCATCTCGAGGAAGAAAGAAAAAAACTACCCGATTACATGGCCCTAGTTTCGAAACGATCTGTGCTTATAAAGATCATGCTGCAATGATGCATTATCAATCCACTGAAGAATCCGATGTCGATGTCAAAGCTGAAGGTATGCTTCTCATTGATTCCGGTGGACAATATTATGGTGGTACAACCGATGTCACAAGAACTTTTATTCTTGGACCAATTTCAGAGGAAGAAAGGAAATACTTTACACTGGTATTAAAATCTATGCTGACTCTTGCCAATGCAAAATTCCTGTTTGGCTGCAGAGGAAGTAATCTTGATATTCTTGCAAGAGAACCTCTCTGGGAAGATGGCGTTGATTATCGTTGTGGAACCGGACATGGTGTTGGATATTTTCTTGGTGTTCATGAAGGTCCAAACGCTTTTCGTTGGAGATCGAATCCCGAAAATCTTGACGCAGTACTACAGCCAGGTATGGTCATCACAGATGAACCAGGTGTTTATGTTCCTGGAAAATACGGAATCCGTACAGAAAATATGCTGATCTGTAAAAAATGGCAGCAAAATGAATACGGTGCTTTCCTTCATTTCGAACCCCTGACACTTGTACCGATCGATCTTGACGGTGTTGACCTTTCTTTATTTAACGAAAAAGAAAAACAATTGTTAACTGATTACCAGCAGTTCGTATATGATACACTTTCTCCACACCTTAACGAGGAAGAATCTGCATGGCTTCATACACTCACACTTTGAATCTTACAAGAGCCTTTCTTAACAAACAAAATGGCAGGAACTTTTCATCTTACATATAGTTCCTGCCATTTTCTTATCTTTTATTCTTTTGTCTTGATCCACTGCTCCTTAAGCTTCTGATACGTCCCATCATTATTGAGAACCTGAAGTGCTACATTAAACTGATCCAGATATTTGTATCCCTTCACAAACATAATCCCATAATTACTTTCCTCAGAATTAAGTTGTTAATTCAACACACTAAGATTCGTTATTATCTGCGTGTTCTTGCATATAATTCTGGATTCCTGTTTGTATCATAAATCGTTGCATCGATCGTTCCTTTTTCAAGATCGTTCCATACTTTTGTAATGTTTTTATAATATGTGATCTTGTTATCCTCTGACAAATAATCCTCCGCATATTGTGCACTGGATGTTCCTTCTACAACACCGACCTTCTTCTCTGTAATCTCCTTACGATCTGTGATCTGGCTGTCTTTTCTGACCACGATCTGAAGATATGTTTCATAATAAGTGTCTGTAAATGAAAACTCTCTCTGTCTTTCATCTGTGATTGAAATTCCTGCGATTGCAAGATCTAATTCTTTGTTCTTGATCTTTTGCTCTAATTTCTTCATATTCATTGGATATAATTCATATTCAAAGCCCAGATATTCACTAAGTTTATCAAGAAGATCAATATCAAACCCTGTGATCTTCTTCTGCTCACTATCATAATATGAAAATGGTGCCATATCATTCGATACACCAACCTTTAATTTCATTCCTTTCATTGTCCCTTCAACTTTATCTGCCTGAATAACTTTCGCAGCCTTCGTTTTCTCTGTCTTTTGTTTCATCCATGGAAACGTTGCATCCACCAAGACAAAAAATAAGTCCAACCATCATAAGCGATGCTAATATCTTCTTCATCTTTACTCTCCTTTGATCGTATTTATCCTCATCATAGCACCTGAAAAAATATAAGTCAATTTCCTCTTCCATTTTTTTCAACGTATAAATTCCACCAGATCTGTACATGATTTTATTATACGAATCACAAACGGAGGAACTTATTATGGCACGAAAAAAAGTAGAAATCTGTGGCGTTAACACTTCTTCTCTCCCTTTACTTTCTGAAGAAGAAAAAGAAGATTTATTTGAGCGGATCGAGCAAGGTGATCTTCTTGCCAGAGAACATTATATCAAAGGAAATCTACGACTTGTTCTCAGTATCATCCAACGATTTTCAGGAAGTAATGAAAATGCAGATGATCTTTTTCAAGTTGGCTGCATCGGTCTTATGAAAGCTATTGATAATTTTGACCGGAATCTAAATGTGAAATTCTCTACTTATGCTGTTCCCATGATCATTGGTGAAGTCAAACGCTATCTTCGTGATAATCATAGTATGCGTGTAAGTCGTTCTCTTCGTGATACCGCATATAAAGCGATCAATGCAAGAGAAGTTCTTACCAAAAAATTAAATCATGAGCCTACGATCGACGTCATTGCAAAAGAAATCGATATGAAAAAAGAAGATGTCTTATTTGCACTTGATGCAATCGCAACCCCTCTTTCTCTTTATGAACCTGTTTATCAGGATGGAGGTGATACTCTTTACCTTAATGGATCAGGTAAAAAGATAAAAAAAAACAAAGAAGATAGCTGGGTGGAATCCATTGCCTTAAAAGAAGCAATGGAACATCTTCCAGATCGAGAATATGATATTATCAAAATGCGATTCTTTGAAGGAAAAACACAAACAGAAGTTGCAGACGAAATCGCCATTTCTCAGGCACAAGTCAGCCGTCTGGAAAAAAACGCCCTAAAACACATGAAGAACCACTTAGTGTGATTCTTCAATATCTTATAGTATATGTTTCTTCTTCAAAATATACACCGCGATCAAACAGACGATCAAAGAAAAAATCGAGATTGCTGCAAACCCATATGCTTTCGTCGCAAACGGCATTCCAACACCATTGACGTTCATACCATACAATCCCGAGATCATCGTTGGCAATTCCAAAATAATCGTGATCGCTGCCAAGAATTTCATAACCTGATTCAGGTTATTATCAATGATCGATCCAAACAAAGACATCGTACTTCGCAGGATATTATGATAAATATCCGTCATCTCCATCGCCTGTTTATTCTCAATGATGACATCTTCCAACAGTTCTTCATCTTCTTCATAATGTCTAAGGCCAATATGTTTTCTTAATTTCTCCAACACTACTTCATTTGATTTTAATGCTGTTGTAAAATAAACTAGGCATTTCTCTAAATCATACAATTGGATCAAGTCTTTGTTCTCATATGTCTCATGCAACAGATCTTCCACTTGATTTGCTCTCTGGTCGATCACACGCAGATAATACAGGAACAACGCTGCATTATTGTAAAGAATCTGATATACAAATCTTGTCTTCATAAATGTATAAAAATTTGATACCAGTCCATCAACAAATTGTTTTAAGATATTCGTCTGCTCCAAACAAACAGTAAAGACGATCTTATTAGTAATAAAAATCCCAAGCGGTATCGTCTCATACCATTTCTTTCCTTCCTCTTCCTCTACAACCGGAATATTCACAAGGATCATTGTATAATCATCTTCATTCTCCAGTCGGGAACGTTCTTCCGTATCCAGTGCTGCCTTAAGATCATCCATATCAATCTTATAATCTCTCGAAATATTCATGAGTTCCTCCATCGTTGGATCTGTGATCATCACCCATGATTCCAATTCGATATGATCTAATTCTTCTAACTCTTTATGTCCTTCATAATTCTTATAAATCTGGATCATCTTACCGCTCCTTCCTGCTTCATTCTTATTAAGTATAACTGATAGCAAAAGCTTCGTCCAGTAAAAAAAGAAATGTGTGTTTGGCACATTTCTTTTTGATAAATTCTTATATGATCATCTCAGATCCTTATTCAAATGGGTATTTCATTCCCCACTGTGTCTTAATACTTGTTAAAATTCGCATCGTATCTTTTGTAATGATCTGGCAATCATCCTCCAAGTTTCCTTCGATCGCTGCTTCCATTGCTTCTACCTCATATTTTAAAGCATCTTCTGTCTTTCCTGCTTCAACTGTCTCAACTTCTCCAGTTGCCGTATTGGTGATCGTTGCTTTGCATGCTCTTGGATATTCATATACTTCAATATATCCCTTATCACCTGTCACAACTCCTCGTTTTGGCTGTTTTGCACGAAGTGTCAGACACATAACAACCATCTCCCCTTTTGTATTCTTCATAATGATCCCAGATTGTTCATCTGCACCTGTCTCTAAATATTCTACAGTCGTAAGAATCGTATTTGGCATCTCACTTAAAAATGTTCTCGCAAATGCTGTTGCATATACTCCAATATCCAATAAAGCTCCGCCAGCTGCTTCTAATGCAAAAAATCTCTGTGTAGAATCATAACCTTTGTTACTTCCAAAGTTTACCTGTACCATCTTTGTATTACCGATCGCACCTTCTTTGATTCGTTCTTTTAATTTCTTATATAAAGGCATATGTGAAATTGTCATTGCTTCTCTGACTACCACACCTTTTTCTTCGGCAAGTTCCAGCACTTCTTCTAACTGTGCTACATTCACTGTGATCGCTTTTTCACATAAGATATGCTTTCCTGCATTGACTGCCTGCTTCATATTTTCATAATGCATACTATGTGGTGTTGCAACATAAATGATATCGATATTTTCATCTGCCAGCATCTCTTCGTATGTTTCAAAAACATGTTTTACTCCATATTTGTCTGCAAACTTTTCTGCTTTCTCTGGTGTACGATTGGCTACTCCGTAAATTTCATGTCCCATCTTCTGAAATGTTGCTGCCATCTCATTCGCAATTGTTCCACAACCTAAAATTCCCCATGTACTCATCTTATCTTTCCTTCTTTCTTACTTGATCACTCTGATTCCTTCTTCACCTGCAACCAATGCTTTTGTTGCAACCTGATAAAATAATGATGTCTCGATCACCCCTGTGATCATCTTTAAGTTTTTGTCAATCTCTTCTAGTTCTGGTAAAGTGTCATAATAAACTTCCAGTAAATGTTCATCACGTTTCTTCACTGTTGCACCCATTGCTTCCACCTGACTTGTCACATAGTTCACTGCTTCTGGAATAATATCTAATACAACTGGTACTTTATTATTTAACTTATCTGTTACTTTCGTTTCATCGACCAGTAATACATATTCTTTTGCCATCTTTGCAATAATCTTCTCTAATGTGTGAATTCCGCCTCCACTTTTATATGCATCAAGATCAGAATCAACCTGATCACACCCGTCAAATGCAATTTCGATCTCTTTTACTTCTTTGGTATCAACAATTTCTAATCCAAGCTTTTTACATACTTGTGCTGTATGATCTGATGGTGTCACAACTTTGACACCTTTCCTTGCTTCTTTGATATCTTCTGCAAGATAACTGATCGTCTCTCCACCACCAAGTCCGATAATCCCATGATCTGGCACAAGATCAAGTGCCGCTTTTGCACATAAACGTTTCACTCTATTCCTCCTCTATGTTTTGCAAAGTTTTATTTTATAAATTTATTTTATCATGAAATTTTATTTTGTCAATCCTGCATTGCATTTTTTTTTGATTCATTATAAAATAATAATAATAAAAAAGAAAGGAGTTTTTCGTTATGAAGAAAACCATAAAAGAACCTTTTTTAAACTGATCACTGCCATCGCTACCGTTGCTGGTATTTTATATGTTGCCCGTGATCAGATCAAAGCGATCATTGCAAAGATTAAAGAAGTATCCGATGATGATTTTGACGATGATTTCGATGACGAATCTTTTGATGATGATTCTTTTGATGATGATGAGATTTTCCCTGAACCATCAAAAGATGACAGAGATTATGTTTCTATCAACATCACAGATACTGATGATGATCCATCCGTAGCTGAAGAAGAAACACAAGAAACAGAAACTCCATCCGAAGAATCTGACGAAAAAGAATAATTCGTAAATCGAAAAAGACAGATGAGAAGAATCACCTCATCTGTCTTTTTTCTCACATCATCACTTTCTTTGAAATTTTGACTTTTTTTCGTTTTTGAATATTTTCCAAAGTATTTCTTGGATTGATATGTTTTATATGCACGTACTTTCACATAATACATCTTTTTTCTTTTTAACTTTCGACTCTTATACGTACGGGTCCGATTGCTTTATATGTTTTAACAACTTTATACCGGCCTTTCTTTCCCTTCCTTAAATATACTTTATATCCACTGGCTCCGCTTACTTTTTTAATCTTTACTTTTATTCTTCTTCCCAATCTCTTTGCCTTTATCACTGGTTTCCCCGGTTTTGTGATACATTTTGCGATATTGGAAGATGAACCATTCACAACCTTGCATAAATTTCCAGCATTTGTATATGTAATGGAACGATATGGCACAATTTTATAATAATATGTCTTCCCAGATTTTAACTTAGAATCTGTATAGGAAGTCTCCTGTGTTGAAACTGTTTTTATCTTTTCATATCGCTGTTTCCCAGAATCATAACGATAGATCGCATAACCACTGACACGATCAAGTTTCTTCCACTGAAGAAAAATCTTTGATGTAGATTTTATATTTGCCTTTAATGTCATCTTATCTAACGGCTTGATCGTTGCCTGATGTCCTAGTCTCACAAAATCTGTGACTTCTCCGATGATACATCCGTCTTCATATTCAATCATCAGATCATCGAACACACACTGCTTTGTATCTAAACTGTATTGATACAGGTCATTGACCAGTTCTTCTTTTAACTGCTTGATATAAGTTGGTTTCAGACGGATATTCACTGTATTATAAGCCTTGATACCTTGATTCTGAGCCTTGATATCGTATGATCCATCCGAAAATGTATAATTCCCACTTTGGTATAAATGAAATGCTTTCACTCCCTGATTTCCTTGTGACTGATAGGTAAAAGAAATCTGTGCATTATC
>ENA-OQAN01001264-OQAN01001264.1-human-gut-metagenome-genome-assembly--contig:-NODE-1264-length-11458-cov-1.365987_pt1 | contig 11458 bp, 18 predicted proteins | sample MGYA00242735_ERZ504527 | MGnify/ENA primary metagenome ERZ504527 (study PRJEB26092, sample SAMD00036230) | human gut metagenome | host: Homo sapiens | study: EMG produced TPA metagenomics assembly of...
ATGTGGTGGAAGAAAGAACGGCCCTGCGATGTTGGAAAACAAGAGAAAACAAAGGTGTGACAGATGGACTGCAGTCATGCCAGGTTCCACAGATCGAGTTGGTGGAGACGACGTTTTCTATGAGGATGCAGTGAAAAATATGGAAAGATTATTACAGGAAAGAGCACTTCCCGATGCAGTTATCTGTGCGACAGACAGAATCGCAGAGGGAGTGTACAAAGCGCTGGCAAAGAGAAATATTGCGATCGGAAAAGAAGTGTCGGTTATGGGATTTGGCAATTATGAGACAAGTGAGCTTCTGACGCCGCCGCTGACTACCGTTGCATTTGACTGGGAGAACTGGGGAGAAGTCAGTGCGGAGACGATCATTCAGATGATACAGGGGAAACCGGTGAGCAGAGTACAGATTATACCGTATCATTGGTAGAAAAGAAAAAGTGTAAAACAGGCAAGATAGGTTGTGTGAAAAGAGTTCGGGTTCGAACTCTTTTTTGTGTATTTTATACAAAAAAAAAGAGTGTATTTTTGGAACCGATTCCAAAAATATTTTTTATCATATATGTTTATTGACATTTGTTAATGTAGAAAATATAATATGTATAAAAGAAACCGGTTCCAAAACATAGGAGGTAATAAAATGAACAAATCAGAAGAGTATCTGAAAATTTCGGAAGAAATTGTGAATGGTGTAGGAGGAATGGATAACATCCAAGGCTCTGCACACTGTGCAACAAGACTTAGAATTGTCTTGAAGGACAATGATAAAGCGGATATGGAAAAATTAGAAAATATCAATAAAGTAAAAGGGGCATTTGTGGCAGGAAACCAGCTGCAGCTTATTTTCGGTGCAGGAACGGTAAACGATGTCTATGAAGTGTTTGCAAAATATACGCATACAGAAAATATGTCTCTTGGGGAATTAAAAGAAGAAAGTGCAAAGAAACAAACCCGGTTGGCAGTGGTAAAGGCATTGTCGGATGTATTTATCGGAATTATGCCGGCGCTGTTGGCGGCAGCGCTTCTTATGGGACTGACAGGTGTGCTTGGAGGTCTGGAAGTTGTTCAAAAATACGATACACTATATGCGATCAATAAACTGGTGAGTCTCGCATCCAACGGAATTTTCTCTATTTTACCGATGGCAGTCTGCTATTCAGCGACCAAGCGATTCGGCGGAAATCCGGTGCTTGGTATGGTTGTAGGAGCGATTATGTTAGATGGATCTTTGGCAAATGCATATCAGGCAGCACAGGGATTGGCGCAGCCGGAAATCATCAGTTTGTTTGGATTCAAGATTGAATTGGTGGGATTCCAGGGCGGAATTATTATCGCGCTTATGATGGGATATGTGGTTGCAAAGCTTGATGTCTTTTTCAAACAAAAAGATACCGGATGTGATCAAACTTTTAGTTGCGCATTGCTGACGGTGTTTATTTCTACCGTTCTGTTATTTACAGTTATCGGACCGGTGGGAAGAATTCTTTCTAATGGAATTACAGATGCAATGGTATGGGGAACGAACAACCTTGGAGTATTCGGTTATGCACTGTTTGCAGGAATTCAGCAGCTGGTAGTTATTACGGGACTGCATCATATTATCGGCGCCGTGGAAGCGCAGCTCATTGCAAGTACGGGAACGAACTTTATCAATCCACTGATGTCAGTTGCCTGATGGGACAAGGTGGAGCTGTGCTTGGATATCTGGCAGTAAACTGGAAAAATTTAAAAGCCAGAGAATTGTGTATTCCAAGTTTCCTTTCTACGTTATTTGGAATCAGTGAGCCGGCAATCTTTGGGGTAAACTTAAGATATCGTTATCCTTTGATTGGAGGATGTATCGGCGGTGCTGCGGCAGGTGCGTATGTGTATTTCTCAAAATTGACGGCATTTGGATTCGGGACAACTGCTGTTCCGGGAATTGCGATTGCAAACCCGGCAAATCACGGATATCTGAACTATATTATCGCACATTTGATCGCATTGGCGATCGGAGCGATCTGCACAATCTGTTTTGGAAAAATAGCATGGAAAAAGAGTCACAAATAAGATAAAAGTAGAAGGAATAGAAGGTTATATATTATGATGAACAGAGAAGATTATGTAAAGCAAATACCGGATTATCAATATATGAGAGAGACGGTGAAGAAAGATGAGAACCGCTTACATTTTCACCTGATGCCGCCGACCGGTTGGATGAACGATCCAAATGGCTTGTGTGAGTTTCAGGGCATCAATCATATTTACTTCCAATACACCCGTTTTGGCAGGCTGGGGAACGAAACTATGGGGACATTATACGACAACAGACTGGATTCATTTTCAGGAGTGCGAGCCGTTCCTGTTTCCGGATTGTGACTGGGACAGAGACGGTGTATACAGTGGGTCGGCATTTGTGGACGGAGAACAAATCCATTTATTTTACAACCGGAAATGTAAAATTGCAAGACAAGGACTACGATTATATATTAGAAGGAAGAGAGCAGAATACGATTCATCTGGTAAGTGAGGATGGCGTGCATGCAGGTGAAAAACAACTTGTGATGACGAATTCAGACTATCCGGCAGATATGTCAAAGCATGTGAGAGACCCGAAAATATTTGCGAAGAACGGCAGATATTATATGGTTCAGGGAGCAAGGGATTGTGAGTCAAAAGGCTGTGTGCTTCTGTTTGAATCAGAAGATTTGATGACATGGAAGTATTTTGACCGGATTGCGCCAGAAGAAAAAATTCGGCTATATGTGGGAATGTCCGGATTTATTTGAAGTAGATGGACAGGAAATTTTGATTGCATGCCCGCAGGGGGTTCCAAAGAGCGGACATGATTATCAGAATGTGTATCAATGCGGATATTTCCCGATTGAGATGGATTTTGAAAATAAGAAATATAAACTTGGGGAATTTCATGAATTGGATAAAGGGTTTGACATCTATGCCACACAGACGTTTCTTGATGAAAACGGCAGAAGAATTCTGATTGGTGGATGGGAATTCCTGATGCGGATTATGACAATGATGCAACAGTGGAATATGATTGGATCCATGCACTGACAATGCCGAGAGTTTTAACATATCAAGATGGAAAGCTAATACAGAAGCCAATTAGAAGAATTAAAAAGTCTGAGAAAAAATAAAATGGTCACAAGTATTACATCTTTTGGTGAGTGGACGACGACAGACTGCTGTTTTGAGTTGTCTGTAAAGAGAGACGATGAGAATGCTGCGATGATACTCGGTCTCAGGGACGATGTGACTTTGACTTACAAGGATCACATTCTGAAGCTGGAACTTGGAAAAAGCGGGCATGGAAGAAAACAGCGCACAGTGAAGCTGGACAGTCTTAAGAATATGACTGTGTATTCAGATACTTCTGCCATTGAGATTTTTATTAATGATGGTGAGGAAGTGATGACGACAAGAGTATACAGTGAGAAATTGAACCAGAAAGTAAGATTTTTACAGTCTGAAACAGATGGCGAGATAGAGGTATACGATCTTGGAAGTTTTGTGATGGAGTAGTGACAAAATAGTTGACAATATATTGACCATATAGTCTATTATTTGCATAATAGATATATGGTTTATTTTATTGGAGGGATTATTTTGAAACAAAGTGAAAAAACAAAACGAACAAAAGAAAAAATTATGGCGGCTGCAATGGAAGAATTTGGAACAAAAAGCTATGATGCGGCATCGCTCAATACGATGTGCATTGAAAATCAGATTTCAAAAGGTTTGATTTATCACAACTTTAAGAATAAAGATCAGCTGTATTTGCAATGTGTCGGGCAGTGTTATGCACAGATGACGGAATATTTACAAAGGACAGAGGACGATTTTACGGACGTACAAAGTGAATTGCAGGAAATATTACATTCCAGACAAGTATTTTTCGCAGAGAATCCGTATTGCTGCAATATATCCTTTGACAGTATCCTGCAGCCTCCGAAGCATCTCCAAGGGGATATCCGGCAGTTGAAAAAGGGATATGACATGTATCTTGCAAAACGGTATCGAAATCTGCTCGGGCGTCTGGAACTGAGAGAAGGAATTTCAGAAGATTTTGCGCTAGAATATTTTATTATGTTTCAAGAAATGTTTAACAGATATTTCCGCGAGAAATCGGATAAAGACAATGAAATAAAATCGGTTATAGAAAATCATGAATCAAAATTAGAACAAATGCTGAACATTATGTTATATGGAATCGCAAAAGAGACAGGAGGAGTGGATACAAATATTACGTTTATTGATTATGGTAATTCTTGCGTTGGGCATCGGAAAGCTGGTTTCCAAATTAAAATTGCCGTCCATTTTGGGATGGCTGATTACGGGGATGGTTTTCGGACCGCATGCGTTTGCAGTGATGAATCAGGAAACTTTGGATGCAGGCTGGTATCAGATTGTCGTACATGTATTGGAATGTGCAGTCGGTCTTATGATAGGAACGGAACTTGTCTGGAACAAAATCAAACGTTCCGGAAAATCGATTGTCATCACAACACTTACGCAGTCACTGGGAACATTTTTTGTTGTCTCGTTGGTATTCGGCGTGGTATTCTATTTATCGGATATTCTGGTCTATCTGGCGTTTATTTTGGAGGAATCGCGTTGGCGACTGCGCCGGCGCCGGCATTATCGATCGTCAGAGAGTTTAACACAAAAGGACCGGTTACCGGAACACTGATTCCGATGGCTGCGCTGGATGATATTGTAGGATGTATTGTGTTCTTTACGACAATTGCAATCGTTGTGGGGAATCCGTCGTCAGGTGAACTTCCGGCGTATATGATTGCCTTGGTTGTGATCCTTCCGTTAATAATAGGAGCGGTGATAGGATTTTTTGCAGGAATGCTATTGAAAAGAGAATAGAATGCATTTGCAACGATGGCTACCTTAATCGGGATGATTTTAGTGACATCGGCTGTTGGATTTGTGTTTAACCATTTCGTGATGCCAAGCCCGGTTTTGAACTTTATGTTGATGGGAATGGCTTTTTCAGCGGCATTTTCCAATATGGTTACAGAGGAGAGACTGGAGCAGATTATGCAGGGATTCAACCCGATTTTAGGAATTGCGATGATTATTGTGATCTTGAATCTTGGAGCTCCTTTGGACTATCATTTGATTTTAGGTGCAGGTATGTTTACTGCGATTTATATCATTGTCCGTGCTGCAGGTAAATATTTTGGGGCATATTTTGGAGCGAGTGTTACAAAATCACCTGAAAGTGTCAAAAAATAGCTTGGACTTACCCTTTTGCCGCATTCAGGAGTATCGCTTGTGTTTACTGGAATTGCAGTGTCTGTATTAGCAGGACTGGCACCGGACTGTGCGAAAATTATTCAGGGAACAATTGCGGCAGCGGCGGTAATCAATGAAATCATCGCTGTAATTGCAGCTAAAAAAGGATTTGAGTGGGCTGGTGAAATGCAATAATTATAGACTATGAATTAAAACGAGAGGAATGGTGAAGATTATGAAACGATTTTTAGATTGTACGGCATCAGATTTTGAGAATATGAAGAAGAAAGAACTTCTTGAGGCAATTTCCGCAAGTGAGGGAAGAGTTCTTGTGTGTGAGACAATCGGGATATTACAACCGATGCTGGGGGATGTGACAAACGCAGAATTTGTGGCGTCGATGGGAGCAGATATGATTCTTTTGAATATGTTTGATGTCAATCATCCAGTGATTCAGGGATTGCCTAAGACAGAGGATAGAGAAGTTATTCGAAAAATAAAACAATTGACGGGAAGACCTGTCGGAATTAATTTGGAGCCATTGGAACAAGGAAAAGAAAGCAGTGTTGAGACAAATGAGATGTGGAAACTTTCCGGCGGACGTGTAGCGACACTTGAAAATGCAAAAACAGCAGTGGAAATGGGCGTGGATTTCATTGTGCTAACCGGAAATCGGGAATTGGGGTCACAAATGCGGCGATTACGGATACCTTGAAGCTTTACAGAGAGCATTTGGGAGAACAGGTGGTGCTGATTGCCGGAAAAATGCATGCGTCCGGAATTTTATCTGAGTGTGGAGAACATATTTTAACGGAAGCAGATGTACGTGCTTTCGCAGAGGCAGGAGCTGATATTATCTTGCTTCCGGCGCCTGGAACAGTGCCGGGGATTACGATGGAATATGTGAGGAGTTTAGTAGTGTGCGCGCACAGTCTTGGAAAGATGACACTGACAGCAATCGGAACCTCTCAGGAGGGAGCGGACACAGATACGATAAAAGAAATTGCGTTAATGTGTAAAATGACAGGAACAGATCTGCATCATCTTGGAGATGCGGGATATGGCGGAATGGCTTTGCCTGAAAATATTTTGGAATACGGAAAGGTTATCCGTGGAATCCGCCATACCTATCACCGTATGGCCGTTTCCATCCGAAGATAGAGGGAGATAAAAATGAATGAAAAAATTGTCAGGAGATACGAATGATAAAGAAAATTAGATTTTTGATAGTAGGAATAGTAATGTTGTTGGCAATTGTTCTGCTTATCAGTAAACCACGTGAAAGTGAAGCGGAATCCCTTTTGTCTTATGCAAAGGCTATCGTAGAAGGAGAGGAGATAGAAACAAAGCAATATAGCGAGATAAAAACATATCTCCAGTCTTCAGAAAAAAACAGTCAGCATGATTTTCTGGCAGGTGTAACTGCTTATGCAAAGGAGGATTATCGGACGGCGGTGAAAGAGTTTACTTCAGCGGCGGAAAAAAATTCAAGAACAAGACGATGATTTTATCAAAATCTATACATACGTTCTACTGAATGAATCGCTTCAATATGATGAAGGAGAAATAGAAGATTTCGCAGAAAACAGTCGAAAAGCGTTACATTATATGGCACAATCAAAAGAGTATAGAAATAACGTTGATCTATGCTGGAGAATCGCATCCATATTTTTGGAAAACCAGGAGGATAACAAGCAAGGTGCCAGACTTTTAGAAGAGTATGTGATAAATGTGAAGGGACTGAAAGCTGAAAGTAAGGTTAGGCTGTATGGAAACATTGGGCAATTATATTCGATAGCAGGGGATTATTCCGCTGCTTTACAATATTGTTGGCGTGGCCTTGAGTTCTTGGAATCCTCTCCTCTGATTCCGAATCATTCCAAATACATGTCAAAATTTTTTGCAGTGCTTGGAGATAATGCTTATGGATTGGAACAGTATCAAGCAGCAATCGAATATTATGAGCAATCTTTGGAGATTTTCCGAAAAAGAGAGGATGATCACCTGGTGGCAGATGCCAGTCTTGCTTTGGTCAATGAAGGAACCGCATATCTTGAGCTGGGACAGCATAAAAAAGTGCTTTCTGTGCTGGAGGAGCTAGATGAATTGATACCTAAATTACCAGAAGCACAGAAAGATGATATCCAAATTCTGCGGGGAAATCTAAGAGCACAGCTGTATATAGATGAGGGCAATCTTGAACAGGCAGAGTATGAACTGGAAACTGCAAAGGAGTTGCTGAACACAGATGATGTGGAATATTCTTTGAATAAGGATGTGTATTTAGATTATTCCTATGACAAGGATGGATGATAAGGAACAGGAAGATTGATGAAGCATTAGAGTTGTATCAGCAGATTGTCAGATGTTCAGCAGATGCGGGGCTTGGACTCGAAAAAAATGCTTATTCTGATATGGCAGATATTTATATGCAGGAAAATAATACGGATGCATATATCGCAACCCGTGAACAATATGTGAAAGTGATTGAACTTAAAAATCAGCAGTTAAGTACTGATTATATAGAATATTCGGAAAAAATTCATCAATATTATTCTTTGACGGAACAGCATCAAATCAGAAAAATCATCATTACAGTTATAAGTGTCATAGGAATTATTATATTAGCTGATATTGTATTTTTGCTGATAAAATGGCGAAAAAAGAGCTACACCGATCACATGAGCAGATTGTATAACCGTGAGTATTTGACAGGTATATGAAAAAAAATAAAAAGAAACTGGCAGGTAAGCCATTGTCTCTGCTTATGATTGATATTGATTATTTCAAACAGTATGCTTATACCTTAAGCGGGCAGCTTGCGAAGGTGACGGATGCCCTTGGAAATGAAACGGAATATCGGTACGATGTCTGTGACCGGCTCATTGAGATCCGCCAGTATGGTGCAGAGGGAATCCTGAAGGAGGATACAGAAGTATCCGGTATGGATGCAAAACTTTTTGGAAGCAGAGAGACAGAATGGAAGGAAACGGTTGTGTCAGATCACCCGTTATACCAGAGACCTGCGGGGACAGGTCACAGAAACTGTCGATGCACTGGGACAGAAGGAAACCTATACCTATGATAAAAAGGGGCAGCTTCTTGGAAAACTGGATAAGGAAGGGTATCTGACCAAGTATGCTTATACAAAACAGGGAGACTTATCCGGTATCCAGTATGCAGACGGAAAGGAAGTGAAACTGTCCTATAATCCGCTCCGGCAGCTGATTGAGATACAGGACTGGCTGGGAAGCACAAGGATCACCCCGGATGCACTGGGAAGGCACAAAAGGTGCAGTACCCGGATGGAAGGGAAGTATCCTATACCTATGGAAAAGCAGGAGAGAGAAGAAGCATTACCTATCCGGATGGAAAAACGGTCTTCTATGGCTATGATGAGCAGCTCCGGCTTTCGGAATTAAAAGAAGGAGACAGCGTCATTACCTATGGGTATGATCCGGTGGGAAGACTGTGTGAAAAACAGTTCCCGAATGGAACAAAGACCACCTATGCTTACGACAAAAAAGACCAGCTGACAGAACTGTTGCATCAAGACCAGGAGGCATCCTTGACCGCTACACCTATCTGTATGACCTTTTGGGAAATAAGACCGGAATCACCAAGGAAAGAAGAGGCTGGAGCGTGAGAGCGGACAGTACCGTTATGGGTATGATGCCCTGGGCAGGCTGTCAGAAATCCAAAAGGACGGAGAAATCCAGACACAGTATGGTTATGATGCCTTTGGAAACCGTGCATGGAAAGAAGAACGCGGGGAACAAACCTCTTATCAGTATAATGCCCTGAACCAGCTGGTAAGCGAAAGACAGGGGGAAATCCGCAAAGAGTACGGTTATGATAAGAGAGGAAACTTAACCGCTATTCTTGAAAATGGGGCATGGAAGAAGCGGTATGTCTATGGAGCAATGAACCGTCTGGAAGAAGCGGTGGATGCGGCAGGCAAACAGGCAAGATACCAGTATAACGGCTGGGACACCGGGTAGGAAAGCAGGAGGGTGTCCTTCCAAAAGAAAAACTGGAGAAGCTGGACCCGCAGAGAAGAGTCGGCATGGAGATTGGAAACAGCCGTCAGATTACTTATACCCTGGATCTGACCAGACAGTACTATAACCTTCTGGAGCGGACAGAAGAAAGCCAAAGCCAGAGATACTTTTGGGATGGGAACGTGGCAGCGTATGAGGAGAATGGGGAAAGGAACTATTACCTTCAGGACGAATTGGGAAGCCCGCTGAGGCTTGAGGACAGCGTTGGAACAATCAAAGAGAACTATGGATACGGAGCCTTTGGGGAAGACCTGTATCAGAACCAGGGGAAAATACAGCCGTTTGGCTATACGGGATACCAAAGAGATGAGATAGCAGGAACCTACTATGCCCAGGCGAGAGAATATCTCGCAGAGAACGGAAGGTTTGCAGGGCAGGATTTGATTGTCGGCTTTATTGAGTATCCAGAAACACTTAATAGATATGGATATTGTTGGGATAATCCTTTTAAATATGTGGATTATGATGGGGAATTTCCAACAATAATTGCAGGAGCAGGGATTGGTTTTTTAGTATCTGGAATTTCATCAATAGTAACACAAGTGGTTTTGGATAGAAAGGTAAACTTGAAAGAAGTGGCGGTAGATGCAGTAAGTGGTGCTGTAAAAGGTGGAATTGCAGGAAGTGGAATTGGAATAGTTGGTGGCATACTTGCTACGGGTGCTACAGGAGCAGCTACTAGTGTTGCATCTCAAAATTTTATGCAAGAGATAAAAAATTGAATGAGGTTGATTGGAACTCAGTAGTGATAGCTGGAGGTATTGATGCCGTAACTTATGGTGTTGGAAAATATAAAATTAAAGGGAAAGGACCTACGGTTCAAGAACAATTGAGAAAAACAAATGACGATGTATATAAGGCGAAATTACATAAGGCGGGATATGACAAAAAACGGCAACATGGAAAAAGTTATCAACGTGCAATAAAAAAGGTATCTGAACTTGAAGAACTACAGGATTCATTAGCAGAAAAATGGTTAAAGGAAAAAAAGACAGACGGTATCAAAGAAATAGGGGAAAATTTTGGGAAAAAATTGCAGGAAAAAGTAATGATATTACAATTAGGAACCACACAAGGAATAAATAATGTTGAACGATGTGAAGCATAGGAAGTAAAATGAAAATGGAGGAACATATATGTTTTTTGAAATATTTATACAAATGATGCCATATTTGGCTGTGTTCGCTGTTTTAGGATATATTGGACGAGCTCAAACAAAAAAGGCTAAAGAAAGGGAAGAGGAACAGAAAAAGGGTATTATTAGAACTTGTTATGTAGTAAAAACAGAAAAAATATTAACTATTATATTTATTATAGGAATCTTCTTTACAGGTGGTTTGGTGGTGGCAAGTGTTATTCAACAGGAAGATTTCTTCCCTCTTTTTGTGTTTGGTATTGCATTTGTTGTTTTTTTAATCGGATCATTGAATATGATAATGTGGAAACTTGAAGTGAATGGAGATAAAATCATATGGCGTTCCACATTTGGTAAAAAGATGACATTTTATTTTGATGACATTACATATTGTGAAAGAAAAAAAAGGTTCTATTCGAGTGTATGTAAATGGAGAAAAGTTATTTACGATTGATAGCAATATAGACAAAACAGAATTTATGGAAGATATAAAAGGAGAAGAATACCAGTAAAATCTTATTATGTCAATCAATTAAAAAAGAATAGAAAATAATACCATTTTTGTACCAGAACCAGGGGAAGATACAGCCGTTTGGTTATACGGGCTACCAAAGAGATGAGGTGTCAGGTACTTATTACAGCGTCAATTGGCAAAAAAAATGGTTAAATGAAAAAACGACAGACGGTATCAAAGAAATAGAGGGAAATTTTGGGAAAATAAAAGGTACTAAGTGGGGAAATAAAATTTTTAAATCTGATAGGTACTATAGAAGTCAAATTACACGTGCTAGAAATGCTTGGAAAAATAACAAGATTGTTAAACCAAGATTTAGTACATATATGAATGGATTTATAGGAGTATCTGGAATGGAAGTAATTGATAAAGTTACAGATTTACAATCAAGTTATATGCCAGGAATAAATATAAAAGAGGAACTTAAACGTATATTAAATGATATTTATAATCAAGGGGAGGAATTGGGTAACGGAAACAAATGAAATAAAAAATTATACCAAC
>ENA-OQAN01001265-OQAN01001265.1-human-gut-metagenome-genome-assembly--contig:-NODE-1265-length-11443-cov-1.923206_pt1 | contig 11443 bp, 12 predicted proteins | sample MGYA00242735_ERZ504527 | MGnify/ENA primary metagenome ERZ504527 (study PRJEB26092, sample SAMD00036230) | human gut metagenome | host: Homo sapiens | study: EMG produced TPA metagenomics assembly of...
TTTAAATGTAAAGAAATTTTCGAGAATCGTATGTGGTTTCACTGTTTAGTTATCAAGGTTTGTTGTGTCTGTCTCTCAGACAGCTTGTTTATTTTATCTCATCTCTTTTTTGTTTGTCAAGCACTTTTTTAAGTTTTTTCAAACATTTTTGAGTTAAGATTTTGTTGTCGTTTCGTTGACGACTTGGATACTTTATCATATCTTCTGTCTTTTGTCAACTGTGAATTTCATTTTTCTGAAATCCTTTTTAATTGTTTGTTTTTTAAAAACAATTATTTGCGACAGCTCAGTTATAATACCACTGGGAGTTATGCTTGTCAACCATAAATTTCAATTTTTTTTAGATTTTCCTGGAAGTTTATTTTTATAGGACAATTTCTTTTCTGCTATCATTCATCCATTATGCTATTATCTTCCTGTTTATTATTTTATATGTGTTGTTTTTTATAATAAGACTCTTCGCTGGATGGCGCTACGCCGGTCGCATTTTCAATGCGGGAATATGCAGGGGGAAGGCCATCTCAGAGTTCCGTAGCCCGAGGCCCTCCCCCTGCACCCCCACCCTCTTGGGCACGGAAGGAGTTCTGCGTTGTTGTGTGTGCTGCGTTGTTGACTTTTGTCTGTATGCTGCGGTACTCAGAATGGAACGCTGTGCCGATCTGGTCCCTGTATTCTTCGGTACTTATAGTGGTACGCTGTGCCGATCTGGTCCCTGTATTCTTCGATACTTATAGGAATATTCTGTACCAGTCTGACATTTCAGGACAGGACGCCCAGTCCGCTTCCATCCCCCGCATGTTTTTTCCTGTCGGTTGGAAGCGTCAGCCAGAGGAAGGTGGCATCGGGCCGGGCTGCTGCGGAGGAGGGGTGATTACTACTTGGGCTGCGGGAGACGGCGTTATTGCGGCAGGGTCTGCTGTCTGAGCCGAAGGCGAGTTCTGGCCCTGCCGCAATGCTTTTAGCCGTCTCACGGAGCCTAGTAGTATCCCCCGACGGAGTCCCTGCCCGGACCGATGCCTCCTTCCTCTGGCGTCCCTCTATACCTCCAACAAAAAAGCCCGGTGCCCAGCAAATACAACACTGCCAGACACCAGAGCAAAAAGAACAAATGTCAAGCGGATATTCACAATCCACTTCGCTACTTGCTCATAACCGAATAACTGCTCCACAGCTTATCGCTTTTCGCAGCCCCGCAAAGGACTTAATTGATCCAGTTAAACCTCAATCACTTCCCATACACTGCATTAGACTTACATCCCGAAATATAAGCTTCATAATTCAACGCACTATCATAACGAGCCAAATGCCCCTGCATAACATACGGATTCCTCACAACTGACGCCACATATCCCCCGGACTTCTTCAGGCAAGTCAGATAAGTCCTCATCAGCAGCTGATAATCCCCAATCTGTTGATTCGAAGCTCCACCATTATTCTTCGCCTGAATGATCTCATTCCGAAGCTGCATAGCAGAATTCCTCAAAGTCATCATATTTGACACCGAAACCCACGCCTGCTTATAGCCCTCGATCGTCGGCCCCGGATCATTGTACCCGTAACTTTAAAGATCATCTCCGCAATCTCAACATAACAGCTACCAGTATATCCCTTATGAGTCCATACTGTATCCAGAATCTTCGTCAATGACTTCGTCAACATCTTCTTCACATTCTTCATACACCTGTCTGACGCATAATCCACCATCAATGTCTTAAGCGGCTGGTCATAATACTGTTTCAAAAGATCGATTCCCCTCTTCAAAGAAGAATCCGCCTGCAGCCGATAACTCAGTCTGTCAAGACAATCCCGTCCAACCGTAACCAACGTCAGAAAATTCATCAGATAATCCCCTGCACTCATAATAGCATCTGCACTGTTAAAAGTTTTATCAATGGTATCCCAACCTGGAAACCCCTTTATCGTTTTTCTTGTAAAACCAATCAAGCATATCATTAAGCTCAGTTCTGCTATACTGCGTCACACCCTCCAGCTTCATAGCCAGCTGATATTTCGTGTCACCATTTTCAAAGAAGTGATCCGAAAGATCTTTTGTATTATGAATGATATCATAAGCCTCTGCCAGAGTATCGTTACCATATGTCAGCATAGAACTCTCCGCAGTTTCCACAATAAGCTCCATAGCCAGACTCTGTTTCAGTTTATCATCTGAAAAATCCGTCCCATACGCCTTATTAAACAGATTACACATCGAATCCGCAAATCCGTTCAGCATATTGGATTTAACCGTAGCCCAATATGTTGAAGTGCCAAAGCCCGAAGTAGCACTGGTATCCGCACTTAACGCATCAAACATCTCACCCTGAAGATCACCTGTAACCTTATCAAAACCGGCATTGTTCAGAAACTCCGGATACTTTCTGAAAAGATCATCCGTTGAAGCTTCGTATCCACGCTGGAATCAACACCACCACCTGCATTAAAGACCACATTCGCTGTCAGCTTCTCGTTGCCACCTGCGATTTTAATCTGAGTCCATTTATATTTCGGCCCCGCATAATAAACCTTATTAATATTATTGCAGCCTCTGAATGCATTTGCCTCAACACTGGTCACATTGGAATACACCATTACCGTACGGATCTTAGCACAGCCATCAAATGCACTGCTACCGATCTTCTTGGCATTTTTCGAAATATAGACAGAACCTGAAAGCGAGCTACACCCCTTCATCAGACTTGCGGAAATCTCTTTCAGACCATCCGGCAGATCAATAGAAGTCAACGATTTACAGCCGGAAAAAGCCTCCGCACCAATAGATACGGTCTTACGGTTAAGAGAAACCGATTTCAGTGCAGTACAATTCTTAAACGCCTTTTTACCAATAGTAAGAACACCCTCTTCTGCGATTACAACCTTCTGTATCTTCTGTCCTTCAAAAACACTGTCCCCAAGTCCTTTTACCCGAACCATTTTCATTCCGATCGTGATCGTCGTAGGAACTGTAACATTCACAGCCTTTCCGGTATATTTCATCAGGATCACTTTTCCATCACTATCCTGTTTAAATACCCAATCACTATTCTGGACTTTTCCCGTCAGATTGATCGTAAATACTCTCTTGGAAGCCAGGTATACCTGATCTGCACTTGTCTTCGTAGTAACCGTCACAACAACTTTGCCCTGGCCTCTCACCATCAGACCTTTGCCGCTTTCATACCATGCCGCTGTTTTTCCGGAATTTGATACTGCGCAGGAATATTTTGCTCCTCCAAGGACAGAAATCCTGATCGGCTGATTAAAATTATCACTGGATATCGTATAGCGGTTCAGGCACTACTCTTCAAGGCTTTGGAAACCAGTCTGATATTCTGCCGCCCCTGGAAAATAACCTTCATTTTTCCGGATGCAGCTTTATAATGCTTTGTCTCAGCCGCATGGACCGCGATCGTGGCAGCTCCCGGTTTTTTCAGTGTAACCTGCTTTTTCCCCTTCACCACAGCAATACCGGAAAAATTACTGGACAGGCTGATCCTGGCATTCTCTTTCGCTGAAACACTTAAATTCTTTGTTTTCCATTCTCTGTTGCTGCATAGATCTCATTCACTGCCTTGATCGTCTGCTTTGCCTTCGCAATGGTAAAGCTTCCGTTTTGCTCTTAGATTTCGCAAAAACCCTTTACCTTTAATCGTGACAGTAACTTTACCCGGCTCAATATTTTTCCCGGAAGGATAAGAAACCGTATAGTGTGTTTTTTCTTTTAAGGTCTGTCCGTAAAACTTCACGGTAACCTTTGGTTTCTGTGGCTTTCCATTCCAAGTACAGTTTTTCACTGTGATCTTTGCCTTCCTCAGATCTGTTTTTGCCCAGTGGGCATACAGCTTCTGATTCCGTTTCAGATTAAATTTTGTTTTTGCGGTAACCTTCTTACCCCCATCCTTAGGAGTCGTATACCAGCCAAGAAAATAGTAATTCTTCCTGGTCGGAGTCGGAAGTTTACCATAGACACTTCCATTTTTTACAGTTTTTGTTTTATCTTTTGACGCAAGCTTCGCATCCTTCGCATTTTTATCAAATGTGATCTTAAAGGTTGTTTTCTCTGTGACTCCCACTGAAACGAACGGTATGGAGAATTTTTGCGTAAGCTTCCGCAAAAGAACCTGTAGAACCTTTTATTGCAAAGTCGGATGAAACATTAACAAAAATCGTATCTTCATTCAAATATGTAATATCATTATACCACGCCATTGTTTTTACACTTGGCGGAATCATAACCCATTTCAGTGATTTACAATCCTCAAAAACATACTCATTGATTTTCTCCACAGAGGAAGGTAATGCAAGGTTTTCCAGCTTCTCACACTTGTAAAACGCCTGTTTCCACAAAACTTTAAGTCCGCTGTTGATCACAACTTTCTGCAGATTTATACATCTTCCGAATGCAATATAATCAACATCTGTAACCGTTGAAGGAATCTCTATGGATTCGATTCCCGTACATCGGTAAAACAGTCCCTGTGCAATTTTCTTGATTCCTTTTCCAAAGGTTACCTTTTTCAGATTCACGCAATCTGCAAAAGGGCCGCCCATATCATAGTAATTTCCTGTAGCTCCATTTGTCTCCACACCAGCCGGAATATTTACTTCTGTCAGACTCTGGCAGTTATAGAACACACTTATCCCAAGATACTCCAGGGAATCTGGAAGTACAACATTTTCCAGGCTTGTACAGTTAGCAAAAACATTATCACGGATCGTTTTCAGCGTTTTCGGAAGGTCGCGTTCTGATAATTTCATATTTTTGCAGTTCTGAAAAGCTTCTGAATCAATACCCTCCAGCTTTTTGGAAAGAGTCACCTTTTTGAGATTTTTACAGCCAAAAAACGCACTGTACCCGATCCATTTCACACTATCCGGAATCACAATTTCCTCCAGCCCTATATCACCGGAGGGTGCATAAAAAATCCCTCTTGGAACTTCCTCCATTCCGTTGTCCAAAGTCACATTTTTCAGATTTTTACAGCCATAAAAGGGACCTGGCCACTGCCGGTTCGCCGCTGTGGTATCATGGGTCTTCATTTTTGGTGGGATGTTGATCGTCGTAAGACTGTACAATCTCCGAAAGCTCCTACATCCAGAAATTTCAGCGTAGATGGAAGCTTCACGGAAGTCAACCTCTCACTGTAGGAAAACGCTCCATTATAAATATTTTCCAGGCCTTCCGGAAGAATCACTTCCGTAAGTGCAGAACAACTCCGAAACGCATATGCCTCGATATTTTTACAGTATCCGGAACAACGATCTTTCTCACACCAGGACACTGCAAAAATAATCCCTTGGCGATCTTTGTGATCCCTTTCCCAAAAGTGACCGTCGTCAGACCTGCATCTCCCGCAAAAATTCCCGGATACGCCGGACTCTCACCCACATAACCATGTGTGACCATCGATGCAGGGATATGGATACGGGTAAGACTTGTACATCGCTCGAATGCACCTGCTTCTACCACCACCCCATTATCAGGAATGCGGATGGAAGAAAGGGATGTACAACCGGAAAAAGCTCCTCGTCCGATCTCTTTTACAGAATCCGGAATATTCAGACTTGTCATATTAATACAGTCTGAAAATGCCCCGGTATCGATTCGGACAACCGGCTTGCCATTGATCGAAGATGGAATGTTTCCATTCACATAAGCGCATCTGTCACTTTTTATCTTATTGTTATTCTTATCATAATGGTCATCGTTAATGACCGCTTTGATCGTAACCTCACCTTTTTCGTTAGAAATACATCGCAGTCCGTTCCATTCAAATCCTGCATTATCCGCACCTCCAGATAATGTATCTTCACTGCCATCCTCAAGCTGAGCTTCTTCCACTTCCGCAGATCCAGATCTTCTGCCAGACTTTCCGGTTCCTCTTCCAATTCCGGATCTGTTTCCGGTTCTGTTTCCAGTTCCGTAGAAATATCCGCTTCATTCACACCGGACTCTGTCATTTCTGATCCATCTTCTCCGGGATCATCAACCTGCTCTGTCTCAGAAGCAGCTGCCTCATCAGATGGCAGCTCCTCCTCTGCATCCGTCAATTCCTCAGCACCGTTTTCCTCGGTTGGCTGCGGTTCCTCTTCCACTGCCTGTTCCACACTCTCTTCTGCTGAAAAATCAGCTGCACTGACCAGCATTCCCGAATCCAGCTGCCAGCCAGAAGCGTCATTGTCAGCATCAATGCCAGTTTTCTTTTCATACCCAATCCTCCTTAAAAAATATAAAACAGCCATATTTTATTACTGCTATTATCCTGATTTTCTTTCTGATTCTTTTCTTTTTTCTGAGCAGTACTGTCGGACTCTGCAGAATCTCCCTGCATGATCTTATTCAGTTCCTGGATCATCTCTTCATCCTTCAAACGGAATTTTACCTCTACACGTCTGGACGCATCCTTATCTACATTTCCTTCTGCATCCAAAACCGGATCTGACATGGAATGCCCATTCACTGTCAGACAATCCTTCAGTTCCTGAACCTGTGAATCCTTCAGAAAATCACTCTTAATATCCAAAAGATACTGCGCTACCGCCAGAGACCTCTTCTGTGACAGCTCCAGGTTATAACTGTAATCTCCGTCTGTATCCGTATAACCATCAATAATGATCTCGCCAAGATATTTCTTATAGGAATCATCCAGCAATACCTTACAATATGTCGGCAGTACATAGACAATGTCATCTTACCGGAATCGGTAAGCTCTGCCTGATCATAATCAAACATAACATTGGCATTCAGCGTCAGCGCACCTGTCTGTGGATCAATATCCACATTGAGGTTCTTTTTCTCAAATTCCTTCTGCAAAGCTTCCACAACCTCAGCTTTCACGCCGATGATCTTGTCGATCTTCTCCTGCTGTTCTTCCAGAAGCTCTGTTTTTTCATCCAGCGCAGACTGCTGCTCTTTCAGTGTATCCTGTTGGCTGGAAAGCTTCTTTTTCTGAGAGGCCAGCTTTTTCTGCTGCGCCTCAAGCGTTTCCTGCTGTTTGGCAAGCTTCTCCGCCAGAGAAGACAATTCTTCATCCTGAGATTTGATCTGCTTGTCCTTGGACTTGATCTGCTCATCCTGGCTCTTTAATGTTCCTGCCTGCTCATCCAGCGCATTCTGTTTTTCCAGAAGCTCTTCTGTATATTTTCCTGAAGAGTGATTTTTCATCCCGTTCCTTCAGACTGTCCTGATAGCTCTTCTGTGCCTGAAAAAGTGTCACACACATGATCAGAACAAAAAGCAGCAAAACTCCTGCCATCATATCCGAATAAGAACGCCAGACATTAAACCCATGCTCCTCCGGCTTTCTTTTTTTGCGCATTGACAATTCCTCTCTTATTTAAATAAACCAAAACGGCTTTTCTGTGCTGCCTTCGTTGCCTCACGGATACTGCGCTCGATCTCATCCAGCAGCGCTTCCTGTCTTGCACCCTGTCCTTCCAGAAGATCCTCCAGACCCGTCAGCTTATCCTTAAGTTCCTGGATACCGGCATTGCTTCCATAGCCCCAGGCTGTCCGGCGATCAGATGGATATCACGGTTATTTTTTGCCGTCTTTGATCTCAGAAAGAAGCCTGCGTACTCATCCAGAACACTATTGACCATCTTCTGGCTCTCGGTAAATTCTTTCACTCTGGCTTCAAAATCTTCGATCATCTTCTTATCTTCACGAAGAAGCTCCTCGCTGATCCTATTGGAATCCGCAACTGCTTTCATCCCTTCTGCAGCACTGTCCACATACTGACGCATAGATGCATTGCAGTTTTTCCAAAGATCTGCGGATTCTTTTTCATTTTCATGCATATGCCGGGCAAACTTTTCGTAATCCTGTTTCTGCAGCTGCTGGATCATCTGATTATCCCGGATAATACGGTCTGCAGTCTTCATATAACTGCTCTGCATCTCATCGATTTCCTTAATGGCATCCTTCATGGCACGTTCCTGCTTCGTAAAAGTTTCACTCAGCTGACTGCTCATGGTCTTGTACAATTCTGATGTATATTCTGTATTCTCCTTCTGCACCTTCTTAAGTTCTGCCAGAGCATCATTAAAATCTTCAAACTGCATCTGAAAGGAACCATGCATCTCGCTTAAAAACGTATCCAGGATCTCCCGGATCGCATCCTGCTGCCCTTTTGTCACAGATGCGGTAAGAACGTCCAGAGAATCATTCATCTTCTGAAAAGTAGGTGTGATCACTTTCTCAAAGCTATCTGCCATCTGCACAGAAAACTGTTCCGCCATCTGTTTCATGGCTTCTGTCTGCGTCTTCTGGCTGGAAACAAGGAGATTCCAGGACTCATTCTCCGCAGTAGGAAGCACCAGTGCGTGAAAACGATCCAGAAAATCCTGCATCGCCTGGGACATCGCAGAATATCCGCTTTTCATCCAAATGTGTACACAACAGAAAGTGCAACTCCATAAATGGAAGTCAGAAACGCAACTTTGATGCCATCTACAAGAGCGGATACCGAGCTTGTCATCACTTCATAATCTGTGGGCTGGAAATTTTTAAGTCCCCACACAAGACCGATAAATGTTCCAAGGATGCCAAGGCTTGTAAAAATGTCCGGAGCCATCTCAAGGAGTCTCTTGTGGATATGTACATCTACATCCTCAATATTCACAAAATCCTCTACTTCAGCGATCCCTTCTTCCGTTCTGCTGATACTGTCAACAAAATCATCCATCTTTTTGTCGAGATAGCGGTCACCGAAAATCCCTCGCAGCTGCCCAATCTCTTCTTTTCTGGCTCTTCCCGGAAGCTGAAACACTTCTGTGATCTCACCAGCGCCATGCTTCAGTGCTCTTGACAGGTTATCCATCCGATATAAACCTGCAAAAAGCCCCACTGCGTATATGATCAGCATAAGTCCCAGAAATGTAAAATTATAAAGCAACACATTCCCGGAGCCTTTTCCAACATAAGCAGTCAGGGTTGCCGCGGCCACTGTTACTGCCAGAAACAGCACTGTATTCATAAACTTTTTTCCCATAATATGCCTCCCCTGTCTTTATTTTTGAAAAAAGTTACTCTTTTGTTCCCATACTATCATAACATCTTCCCTAAAACAACCAGAAAAGGACAATTCCTTCGCCAAAAGAATTGTCCTTTCGTCTTTTTTCTATTTTATACTTTTATTTATACTTTTATACGGCAGGCTGCATCATCGCTGATCAGGATCCTGCGTCCGCAAACACCTACGATCACTCCGCCAAGTATCCTGCTTATGATCTGTACGGTCTTTCCTTCACTGACATCATATTGTCTGATCTGTTCCATAGTCTCCGGCATTCCGGTCATCCACTTGATCGTGTAGCTTTCCCCTGCTTTTGTCTCATTTAATGACTGCATATACTCACCCCATTCCATATATCACATCACTATCAGTAATTATCCTCTATCCGTAGGCGGATATTCGCAATCTGCACTTGGTTAAATGATTTCATATAATTCCAACACAATTCTGCATCTTTATATAATTAGTAAAGTTTAACTTTTATTTTTCTGAATTATTCATCGCTTTTATATATTTTATCTCATTTTATCTCAATTAGTCAATCATAACCTGTGAAATTCCACCAATAAAAACAAGCAAAAAAAGAAACGCAGAACAGCCATTACAGTTATTCTGCGTTTCTCATTATTTTCTATGCATAACTCTATCTTCTTCCAGAAGCGTTGTCTTTCCATTCTTTACTTCCACAAGATTAACACAGCAGTTTGGCGGCACGGAGCCTCTCCAGAAATTCTCCGGATCAGGATCTACATTCTGAAGAAGAGCACGGACTGCACATCCATGAGAGGCAACAAGAATTGTTTTATCCGCAAGAGTCGGATCTGATGTTATTTCATCCCAGAAATCCTTTGTCCTGGCGATCACATCAAAAATATCCTCGCCCTTTTCCGGTCGTTTAAAATTTACCGGAGCACGGAAAAAAGTCTCGATCTGCGGATCGATATAATTGCCATCTGCATCTCTTACTTGATCACCCTCCAACACACCAAAATCGATCTCCTGGATCCGTTTATCCGGTATAATCGGAACATCACGTTTCCCCAGAACATATTCTGCTGTCTGTTTTGCCCTTGAGAGCGGACTTGTAAAACAGATATCAAACTTCACATTACGGAGAGCTTCTCCGGTTTTTTCTGCAAGAAGGATCCCTTCCTTCGCAAGAGGTACATCCGCTGCACCCTGAAGCTTTTTTAATTTATTCCACTCAGTCAGGCCATGTCTTACAATGTAGATCAGCATCAGCTTCTCAGCTCGATTCCAAGTCCGTTAAGACCATTCATGATCTTTTTCATTGCTGCGGAGATCTCGTTTTCACCAAGAGTCTTGTCATGGGCACGGAATACCAGAGAATAAGCCATGGATTTGAAACCTTTCTCAATCTGTGCGCCCTCGTAGATATCGAACAGCTGATAACTCTCAAGAATATTTCCGCCTCTCTGATCAAAAATCTCCTCGATCTGTCCTGCAAGAACTGCATGGGGAACTACAAGGCTCAGGTCACGAGTTACAGCCGGATATTTGGCAATTCCTGTATATTTGTGGTTGAAACCAGCAATTCCAGAACATCCAGAATGTCGATCACTGCGATATATGCTTTTTCTCCGATAGAGTAATTATCTGCAACAGCCGGATGAACTTCACCTAAATATCCAACTACCTTACCCTCATAGATCATGTTAGCCTGTCTTCCCGGATGAAGGAATGGTTTTCCGCTGTTTGGATCGTAGGTAACCTTTTTCTTCATTCCGATCTTCTCGAAGAACTCCTCGCATACACCCTTCATATCAAAGAAATCGCCTTTTCCGTACATTCCAAGTGTAAACATGGTACGCTCATCCGGAAGCTCTGTAACCGGAAGGGACTTCGGAAGATAGATATTTCCAAGCTCGTAAAGACGAACATCTTTATTACGTCTGTTATAGTTTGTGGAAAGGGATGCCAGCATACCGTTCAGTGTGCTTGTACGCATGATACTGTAGTCCTCTCCAAGAGGATTGCTGATGGTGATGACTTTACGAAGATCACTGTCCTCAGGAATACAAAGCTTGTCAAATACCTTCGGGCTTTCGAAAGAATAGGACATTCCCTCTGAGAATCCGCAGTATTCTGCGATATCTCTTGCAACCTCCTGGATACGAAGCTTAAATGGCAGCTTACCTGTAGTAGCCTCTCCTGTAGGAAGTGTCATCGGGATCTTATCATAGCCATAGAATCTTGCAACCTCCTCTGCAACATCTGCGTTACAGTGGATATCCTGACGGAATGTCGGTGCAACGATCTCGTCTGTTTTTTCATCATAAGCCAGTTCTACACGTCCAAGATAATCGATCATCTCTTCTTTTGTAAGGCTGGTTCCAAGAAGCTTGTTGATCTTCTCAGGCTCAAATTTTACTCTGGATGGCTCTCTTGTCTCGCTGCAGACATCAACC
>ENA-OQAN01001266-OQAN01001266.1-human-gut-metagenome-genome-assembly--contig:-NODE-1266-length-11442-cov-1.713743_pt1 | contig 11442 bp, 17 predicted proteins | sample MGYA00242735_ERZ504527 | MGnify/ENA primary metagenome ERZ504527 (study PRJEB26092, sample SAMD00036230) | human gut metagenome | host: Homo sapiens | study: EMG produced TPA metagenomics assembly of...
GTAAGAAACTCATTTCTCCTGTCTGTTCACCGTAGTTAGTTCCCATTGGTGTCATCATGATGCGGTTTCTCATTGTCATGTTCTTAATTGTTAATGGTGTGAAAATGTTTTTATAGTTGCTTTTCATTAGAATTGAACCTCCAAAAAATTAAATCCAAAAAATCAAAAAATTAAATTCCATATAATCCGAGGTTGTTAGAATCATAAAAATTGGGTGAATGATTTATGATGGCTTTAGTATAACACACGGTTAATTATTTAACAAATAAATCTTTTTGAAGAATCAATAAAAAAATATCTATTGTTTCTTTTGTGAATTCAATAAATTTACGAACAGCAGGGATCATCGGCATATTTTTAAGATAAGCCATATAAACAGTGTGGTAAGGTTTTACATTACTAAGATGTAGGATTTCCACATCATATGCCTGTAATGATTCTACATGTGCAACAAAACCAATCCCAAAATCTTCTGCAACAAGGGAAGCGATGGCATTTTCATCCGAAGATTCAAAAGCGATAGACGGTTTGATATGGTTTTGTTTGTAAATAGAATTAGTAAAACGTCCAAGACCAGAAGTCTTATCATAACCAATGACTGGATAATCCAGCAGATCCTCTAAAACGAGTTTCTTCTTATATTTTAAAGGATGCTCTGGCGGGGTAATGATCACCATTTCCTGATTAACAACCGGAACAAACTCAATTTCCGGTTCATCGGCAACGAGAGAACCAAAAACGACATCATATTTTTCATTTTTCAGATCCGCAATTAGATTTTTTGTGATCTCTTGACTTAGAGAAAACGTGATCTCATGATTTTCCTGCTGATTTAAGAAACTTCGTACAAGTCTTGGAATATAACTTTGGCCAAAGGAAATACATATCCGATATCAATGTGCCCGCTGGAACTGCCAGCTAAAGACTTCATCTTATTCTCTGCAATTTTAATTTCTTCTATAATACGGTTTACATGTTCTAAAAAGATGGAACCATATTTGGTAAGTTCGATATTGCGTCCGTTTTTCTGAAATAAAGAAACACCTAATTCTTCTTCAAGATTAGCGATCGAGCGGCTTAAACTAGGTTGAGAGATATTTAATTCCTTGGCTGCCTGGTGATAATGTTGTAATTGTGCGACCTTTTGAAAATAGTATAGTTGATTTAAATTCATACATACCGTTACTGAAAACTTATAAAAAGTTATAAACCTTTATGTTTCATTCCTACTTCAACGAGTATGCTTTTGTAACGAATCAATTCATGTACTACTCACAAGTTCCTGTACTCTCCATAGGCGTTAATTCCTGACTAACGTATCAGTACATATCTGTAATCACTTGAATATATTATGCTACAGATCGTTTCAGAACATCCTCTCCATATTTTTTAAGATTCAAAGCTGCCTGAAGATCTCTGTCAATTACATTTCCACATTCACATTTGTAAATACGTTCTGATAACTTCAGATCTTTTTTGATCTTTCCACAACAACTGCATAATTTAGAACTTGGAAAAAATTGATCTGCAATGATCGCCTGAATATTGTTCCACTTAGATTTATATTCCATCTGCCGCCTAAATTCATAAAATCCCTGTTGTTGAACTGCTTTGGATAAATGTCTGTTTTTCATCATTCCATTTACATTTAGATCTTCGATACAGATAAAACTTGGTTCTCGTTTTACGATCTCTGATGTTATATGATGTAAATGATCATGACGGATATTGGTCAGTCTATGATTTAATATTAATAAAAGTTTTTCCTTTTTGATCACATTCTTCGTTTTACAGTATTCCTTTCCTTGTTTATTGTTCTCGTATGAACGAGAGATGCTACGCTGTAATCTGCGTTTTTGTTTCTCTAGTTTCTTAACTTTTTTCGTTTTATTGATGTTCTTATATTTATTGCCATCAGAACATATCGCTAAATCTTTAATCCCTAAATCCATCCCTATCCCATCATTGGATGGAACGGTAACAGAGTCTTCGTATTCAATGCCTACTGTGATCCACCAGTTGATCCCATCATATCTAATACGGGGATTACTATAGTTACAATCCGTAGGTATCCGATTCTTTTCCGCAAGTCTGATCCAGTTTATCTTTTGCTTATTCTTCTTTTTGGAAGCAGCAAAACCCTCAATTTTTACATGAGTATCTGAAAATTGGATCTTTACATTATCTTGATAAAAAGATGGTATAGAAAATTTTCGGCTTTTGAATTTAGGAAACTTTGAACATCCTTTGAAAAATCTCTTATATGCATGACAAGCATCTTTGATCGCTTGTTTTGTTACATTATTTGAAACTTCATTTAACCAGGAATATTCCTCTGTTTTCTTTAATTGTGTAAATTCTTTTCTCAGATTACTATCCGATAGGAACTTACCACCATTTTTATAGTTTTCTTTTCCTCTTCCTAACGCCCAGTTATAAGCGAATCTGGCAGTATTGGCATATCGAAAAAGTTTTGTATTCTGTTTATTATTTGGGATCAGCATGACTCGAATTGTTTTTATCATCTTCTTCACCACCATCATCTATCAGTTCTTTTACAAGTTTTCTTGCTTTATTGGCACGTTTGCCTTGTAATTTACAACTAAATACAGTTATTATCTGAACTAAATCTTCAACAAGTGTTTGCCCTGTGCAGTAAGATATAATTTCATATTCTCTATTTGTCGTTCCAGATCATCTTTTTGTTTATTACTTGAAACTCTGCAATAACCTATTACAATTCTATCTAAATTAGGTTTTACATTCATAACTTGATTTAATTGCTCATGCGAATAATATCTATATCCATTACTGGAAGTGTGATGTGGATGAAGTATCTTTCCAGAAATTTTTTAAAATATGATCTGCTTTTATATGATTCTTTATTTTCTTTTGCTGTGCCATTTGAACTGATTCCCTCCCATCTGTTTTTAATATACTATATTTATTTCATATTTTCAATACTTGATATTTACAATTCAACCAATACACTTTATGCTGTGAATGAAGATTTCAAATATATAATGGACAGGAACGTGTTCATACGGTTCCTGCCCATTATATATTTGAAATCTTCTTTGATTTAGGGTGTTGAAATTAGTATAACTTATGCTCTTTTCTATAATCCACTTAAATCTATCTTATAAATTGTGTTTTTTAATTCTGTGTTCTTTAGAAACATGATCATGTAAATTGGCATATAGATCTTCTGTCCTTTTTGTTTCTACATTTCCTTCTGAGAAGATGTATGCTTTTTCTATCTCGTAGTTTTTTGTCTTTTAATACGTTTACTAAGGCACTGTGTTTTTTGTAGTCTTTTCCTGATTTTATTTCTAGTGGAGTTACTTTTCCATCTAGTTCTATGACGAAGTCTAATTCTCCTTGTTTTTTGTTGTTGAAGTAATATAAATTGAATCCGTTTGCTAATAGTTCTTGTGCTACTACATTTTCGAAGAGGGCTCCGTTGTTGATTGATTTTTCTTTATTTAGTATTGCTATTTTTACCTGATCTGAATATTTGATTGGTCAGGATTCCTACGTCTGAGAAGAATAGTTTGAATAAATTTCGGTTTTCACTTATAATCAGTGGCAGTTTGGGTTCGTTTATGTTGTATACAGGAATTGCTACGCCTGCATCTTTCAACCATAGGAAATCATTTGCTACTCTGTCGTAATTGAGTCCTTTTCCGAGTGTGTTAATCTTGAATCTTTTGTTTTTGCTGTCCAGTTGTCCTGGCATTGGAATCGTAGATTTCTTCTTAATTTTAGTTTGTAATTTGTTTCATATTTTGTAAAATTCTGCTTTATATAATCTCATAATTTTTTGATGGACTGCTGCTACTCTTGCAAGGTCGTTTGTTTGTGTATATACTGCAACTGCTTCTGGCATTCCTCCTACGATGAGATAGAGATAAAACACATCTAACATTTTTTTTGTGTACAAATTCATCGACTGGCTGTTGTTTCTTATAACATTCTTCCAGCATTTCTAGTATGTTTTCTTTGATTCCAACGGCTTTCATAAATTCTTTTACTGTTAACGGATACATATCTTCGATTCTTAGATAGCCTACTGGGGCTGATCTTAGGTCGTTTAATTCAACGCCTAGAAGTGAACCACTCATAATGTATCTATAACTTCCTTCTTCTACAAGGAATTTGATTCTTGTGACAATATCTTTAAATTCTTGTATTTCATCAAAAAAGATAATTGTATTTCCTTTGTTTAGCTGTTTATCCGTGATCAGACTCAATCGCATTAACAGGTCTTGTGCATTTGTAGCATTTTCAAATAGTTCTACTAGTTCTGGACGTTCTATAAAATTGAGTGCTATATAATCGTATTTTGATTCTTTTAAACACTCTCTGATCAGATTATGTTTTTCCTATCTGTCTTGCTCCAGTTAATAGGAATGCCTCTTTTCCCTGTAAAATCCAGTTATTGATTGTGGTTTTCATTTCTCGATCGATCATCATATCACCTCTGATTTTATTTTTTTCCATCCACTTTTTTGTTTATTCTGCAACTTTTTCTAACCTTATTTTACATAGTTTTTGCAACTTTTCCAACCATTTTTTTGATAATTTTGCAATTTTTCTAACCTATTTTAGTATGACTTTTGCAACTTTTCAAACTTTTCTTATGAATATTCATTATTCATAAGAAAAAGAACCATAAAATAAACTGTCTAATCTCTGAGATTACGTTTATTTTATGGCCCTTGCTATTACTCTTGTTTTAAATTTTATTTAAAATATTTATCCAGGATCTGGCGTTCTCCTTCATTGTCATTGATGTCTGTGACAATATCTGCTGCCTGTTTTACTTCATCTGCGGCATTGCCCATGGCGACTCCAAGTCCTGCATATCTGATCATATCGATATCGTTGAAATTATCACCAAATGCCATTATCTCTTCTTGTTTTACATGAAAATGATCTTTTAACATATGGATTGCATCGGATTTGGATGCTTTCATGGACATTATCTCTAAATAGGTATCTTTGGATCGATAAATTCTGATCTGTGGGAATTCTTTTACTAACTGTTGTTCCAACGCTGCAATATCTTCTTTATCTCCCATGCATAACACCTTGTGTACTTCTTTGTAGACTTCTTCATCTTCAAAAGACACTTCTTGTGGAATCACGCCTGTGATATCACTTTCCTGCGCTGCCCAATATTCTTTTTTATCTTTTACCAGCCATTCATCGTTTGTGTAAATGTTAACCGAAATCTTTGGATCCAATTCATAGACTCTTCTGCATAACTTCATGGCAACTTCTTGTGGCATTGCCACACTGTAGATTGGATGGTCTTCTTCATCAACAACTAAAGCTCCGCTGTAGCAGATCATTGGACTCTTCGCCTCTAATTCTGCTCTGATGGCTGTCATGCCTTTGGCATTCTTGCGATACTAAGACGTATGGGATTCCATTTTGGTTGATCTGTTTTATTTTTTTTCTTGTTATTTTCTGGTATCTGATGTTTTGAATTTAATAATGTTCCATCGATATCACTAAATACTGCTTTATACTTTTTCATTATGTCTGCATCCTTTCGTTTCTCTGCTTTGTTGTCTATTTCTTCCATTATTATAAAGCAAGAAAAGCCATCTGGCGAGGATAAAATATTCCAGATGGCTTTCTTCTTTTTTAGGTCTTTATTTTTAATATGCTTTCACTGATTTTGCTTTAGAATATGCTCCGTTATACTTTCTGATTTGTTGAATCATAGTAGTAATAGCGAACCTGTACATAATATTTTTTGCCTTTTTTTAGACCTGTTTTTGTATAAACATTTTTCGCTAAACCTGTTGTTTTGTATTTTGCAGATTTCATCTTTTTGCTTGTGGAATAACGGAATCTAAATCCTCGTTTTTCTCCATATTTATTTGTGTATTTGATAGATTTGGCTACAAATCCTGTTCCTTTTCCAGACTTACCTTTCAAAGATGATAGTTTCGCTGTTTCTACTTTGATTTTAACAAATTTTGCTGTTAATACAATATTTTTTATCTGAAGCAGGTACTTTATTAACAACTTTTCCTTGATAAGTCCATCCCGCAAATACATAACCTTTCTTACCAGCAGCTTTATATTTTGTTTTATTCCATCCTGGTAATTTAGTTCCAGCTTTTTGTTTTATTTATTGTTGTAACAGTTTTTCCACCATTACCTTTTAATGTTACTGAAATTGTTTTTGGTGTTTCTGATGGTTTTGTTGGCTCTGATGGTTTTGTTGGCTCTGATGGTTTTGTTGGCTCTGATGGTTTTGTTGGCTCTGATGGTTTTGTTGGCTCTGATGGTTTTGTTTCTTCTTTTTTATCTACATATAAATTCTTGAAACTTACTGCACCATCCCATAAACCAAGTCCCATATATCCAGTTTTGATATCAAAGAAATCTTTGTCTGACTCTTTATCTGCATCAAAAGTATAATTTAAGCATTCCTTATCATCTACATATACTTTCACTGCATTTGCTTCTTTTTCAATCTTCACATGATGATATGCTCCATCACTAATGCTAGAAGACATCTCTCCTACTGCAATATCACCATCTTTATACATTCTGAACAAGCGCACCTTGTTACTACCTGGAACAAACTGAAGACAATATGCTCCATTTGGATCCGTTGATTTTGATGCAAAAATTAAGTTAACTAATCCTTTTTCAAAGGACATATCCGCTTCTATTGTTGATTTTTCATTAACTACCGCATCTTCAGACATATAAAAATCATTTGCAGACTGGTTGGAATCTGATAACACTTCTCCATCAATCGTCCAATTACCACTTACATTTACAAATTTCTTAATGTTTGTTTTGAAGTTATTTTCTTTTACATTAATCGTAAATATCTTTTTCTTTGATGGATCTGATTTACTCGATGCAGTAACTGTTGCTTTTCCTGATTTTAATGCTGTTACAACTGCTTTTCCATCTGACTCTTTGATACTTACAACATCTTTTCCTTCTGTAACATCCCATGTTATCGTCTGATCCATAGAAATTGGAAATACATATGCACTTAATTCTACACTATCACCAGCATATAATATCTGGTTCTCATTCTGCATAGATCCAACAGATTCCACATCTGTCAATTCTTCCTTATCTGTCCAAATTGACTTCATTGGATAAATATCAATATCTGCTTTTACAGGATCACCTTCTACTAGACAGATGCTCCTAAACTTGTTGGTGTTGGGAATATCTGGTTCGCTCCTGCTGCTGTATTATTACTGCTAAATACTTCGACACTTGGCTTTGTCTACATAAATATGTAATTCTACAGAACCATCTTCATTCTTTTTCACATTAGACTGCTCATTTATTTTTTTGAATTCCTGACTGATAATCTTTCCTGATTTACTTCTATCGATAGATAGTTTCTCATTTTCTAAATCATAAATTACATCGGTATATTCTGTATCATTTTGATTCTTTCTTAGTCTGAACCCAACTTTCTTTGTTTTCTCTGATGGTTTAAATTTAGCAACAATCTCATATGTATCCTTTGCAAAAATCCTTTAAGAGATCATTATCTTCTGAAATTGTAACATCTTTATAAGAAATCTTATTTTCTGCATCTCTTAAACTCTCATATTCACTGATTGGTGTCTGTGTTAAAAACGTATTTTCCATTTTCCTGTTTTAGTCCTACTTTAAGATTCAGATTATAAGTTCCATTAAAATTCTGTCCTACAGTATCTGCAACTTTATTACAATAATCATCCCATGTATTCATCCAATTTCCTTCAATAATCTCTGGAATCGTTGGATTTTCCTGTGTTCCGAAGTCTTGTACATAATATGTCATTGCTGCATAGGAATCCTTACCAAAGTTCATAACACCGTCACTGTTTTTGTAAGCTTCATCTGCAACAAATTTCCATTTTCCATCAACTTGTTTAAAATCACCGACTTTATAAGATCTTCCACCGCGGGAAAGTACCCATTTCACACCATCTTTTGTTTCAATTGGATAAAGGTCAGGGCATTCTGTATGAAGATCTGCATATGTAGATTCACATTTCCAATCTGTCAGATTGCCTGATGAATAAATACGAAGTGGTCCGCCTGCAATTACCATGAACCATTTATTTTCCCATCTAAAACTTTAGGATCTCGGAAATCTCTATTGTTTAATGGATCTTTTGACCAGTCTGCTGCAATTTTATTTGTTTTTTTCCAAGTTTTTCCTTCATCTGTACTATAGGCAACTTTAATACGTTGTCCATTTCCATCTGCTGTGATCAATGCAACTAATCCACCTTCATTGCCGTCACCAAAAAGTCCTGATGTATTCTTTTCATCCGCTACAATACATCCTGAAAACATAGCTCCATTTGCATCTGGATATAATGCAATTGGCTGTTCTTCCCAATGGATCAAATCTTTACTTGTTGCATGTGCCCAATGCATTGCCCCCATTTTGTATCATCATAGACTGATAGAACATGTGATATGTTCCTTTATACTTAACCAATCCATTTAAATCATTTCCCCATCCGTCCTTTACAGAATAATGATACTGATTTCTGTATGCTTCATTATAATAAGTTTTATCTGCTGCTCGGCGATGCACATTTACACGATATGTTAAAGTTGCTGTTCTGTCCATTTTCTCCCTGAACTGTACTCTTTACTGTAATGTAATTCTTACCAACTTTAACTGGAATATTCTTTCCATCGTTATATGTTTTTCCATCATATTCAACCTGTACATCTGCATTTTTATTTTTCTTTTCGATATTCAAGTCTACTGTTTCTGCATTATTCTTTACATACTGAATCATAATTGGTTCTGTGGATGTAATTGTGCTGCTTTCTCCACATCTCCAGTTGAGGAAGATACCGAGATATTTTTTAACTCTGGTGTGTTTGATCATTTAATTCTGTATAATAGGTATTTTGGAATGTCATCTCACCATTCCAATTTAATAGGCCAAGAGAACCTTCTGTCAAAACAGTACTCTGTCCTTTGTCGTCTTTTTGAAGTGTATAATCACCTGTACTTGCTATCAAAGTATCATTTACATAATAAGAAATCCATGAATCGTAAGCCACTACTTTTAAAGTATATTTCTCATCATCCGTTGCTTTTACTTCTTTTTCATCAATCAACTGATAATCGCTATTTTCCTGCCATCGCCAAAGCTTGCATTTATGCGAACCTCCATCGATATTTACCGCATAGCATTCTTTATTATCAAGATTATTATTAGAACGGAAAATTAATGTTGCCGCACCTTGATTTCTCTTAAATGTTACGCCTGTAGAATATACAAAATTCTTAGCTGTTGTTTTACTGAATGCAAAACAGTCTCCTTTATCAACTGCATTGCTGTACAGACCATCTTTTGTTTCTTTCCAATCGCCTTTCTTATAATCAAAACCTGTTAAATTCGTTTGATATCCTTGCGCTGCCTCTTTCTCCTGACTATCTGTTGCAGCATTTACAGTAATCGTTTGATATCCTGTTACTGGTGTTATGGAGGTAACTGTAACAGCTCCTGCCATCATTATTGCTACTAATCTTGGGCTAACTTTCCTCATATTTTTTCCCTTTCTTTGTAGAAAAAAGGACGATCTAACTATAATCGTCCTTTTTCACTCAAAAAACAATAGTTCTATGCTTAGGCTTTCACTAATTGTAATATCTTGTCTACGTTTGCTCTTCCTCGCTTAATACCAAGTCCTATGACAACACAAAGTATCACACTGATGATCGTAATGATCACTCCAGCTACACCAAATACTGTAAATGGCATTTTACTTTGGACACCTAGTCCCCAATACGCAAGTATGATTCCGATAGAAGATAGAATAATGAGATTGCGAATCCATTTTTTGAGGTTATTGAGCATTTGTGTCTGAAATTCAATTTCTTTTAGCTGCTGTGCTCTTGTTTGTGTTGTCATAATATACTTCCTTTCTTAGTATTTTAATCCTGGGTTAAAGAATCCGATCATAACTCCGATAAATGCTACAACTACTAAGATTAACATTGTAACAACTGGAGATACTTTTTTCTTTGACATTAACCACCAACAGAAGATTACAAAAGCTGCTGTTAAGAATCCTGGGTATACTCCGTCTAACTGATTCTGAAGATTTAAGAATTCTTTTCCTGCACTGTTTACGAGATGGAATGATGTTTTACTGATACCCATGTTGCTGCTACAGATCCAACAACCATTGTTCCTAACATAACGATTGCTTCACGGATCGCGGTTGCTTGCTCACCAACCAGGATATCTACGGCTTTTCCACCCAGTTCATATCCTTTGAAGTATAAGAACTTCATTCCAAATGCCATGATCAAGTTCCATGCTACGATATAGAAGATTGGTCCTACGACAGATCCACCTGTTGATAATCCCAGTGCGATACCAAGTAAGATAGGAATTAATGTACCTACAACTAAGGAATCACCAATACCTGCTAAAGGTCCCATAAGACCGGCACGGATACCATTGATCGCTTCTGCATCGATATCTTCATTTCCATTTGCTTTTGCTTCCTCAAGACCAGCTGTGATACCTACGATGATAGATCCAACCTGTGGTTCTGTATTAAAGAAAGCTGTGTATGTATTCATTGCTTCTTTCTGTTCTTCTTTTGTATCATATAACTCTTCTACCAATGGAAGCATTGCACACAGATAACCAAATGTCTGCATATGTTCCTGAGAGAAACATGTTAAGTTTCCATAAGCCCAGTTACGGAATGATTTATTTAACGCTTTTTTAGATAGTTTTTTCTCTGCCATATTAAATATCCTCCTCGTCATCATCGTCAAAGGAACCGCCAGAAGCTAAGGCTGCTTCTTTTGCTCTGATTCCTACCATTTTAATGTTGTAGTAAATAATTGCGAACATTGCTGCTACAACTGTTACTGATACAAGGTTTAATCCCATACTTGCTGCTAATGTAAATCCGAAGAAGAATGGTATAAAGTCAACTGCTTTTGTTACTACCTGTTTTAATAAGATCGCAATACCTACGCAAGGAAGTAAGCTACCTACTGTAAACAGTGTTTTCATTGCAATTCCATCCATTGGTAATGTTGTTTTGATCGCTTCTACAACTGGAACTCCTAATTTACACATTACAACTGCTGGTAAGAAACTGCAGATGATATGAGAAATCCATGGAAGAACCATATCTACAACGTATAATCTCTTGAATTCACCTTTTTCAACGGCCTGCCATCCAATGTGCTGCCATACAAGGTTGATCGTTGCTGTTCCATAGAATAATACTGTACCGATTGTTCCTACCATTGCTCCAAATGATGTTGCCATGGAGATACCTTTTGCTGATGCAGGATCTATCCGTATGAATTAATGCTAACATTGCCAGTGGAATACCGATATAAGATACGGCACGAACGTCTGCTGATACAGTTCCTCCTGGTGTAACCAATGCGAT
>ENA-OQAN01001267-OQAN01001267.1-human-gut-metagenome-genome-assembly--contig:-NODE-1267-length-11418-cov-1.577717_pt1 | contig 11418 bp, 15 predicted proteins | sample MGYA00242735_ERZ504527 | MGnify/ENA primary metagenome ERZ504527 (study PRJEB26092, sample SAMD00036230) | human gut metagenome | host: Homo sapiens | study: EMG produced TPA metagenomics assembly of...
CAGAAGCGGAAGCAACAGGGGCTTTGTTGTGTCTTGACGTTACTGAAGCTGTGTTAGATGAAGCGATCGCGTTGGGTTACAATCTCGTCATATCTCATCATCCGCTGATTTTTAAAGGGTATAAATCCATTACGGGCAAGGATTATGTGGAACGCTGTATATTGAAAGCAATAAAGAATGATATTGTGATTTATTCGGCGCATACCAATCTGGATAATGCTCCCAGGGAGTCAATTACAAAATTGCCGAAAGATAGGTTTACAGAACGTACAGATACTGGAACCCAAAGAAAATGCACTGCTGAAGCTGGTAACATTTGTTCCTGTCAAACAGGCAGAACAAGTCCGTCAGGCACTATTCAATGCCGGATGCGGATGTATAGGCAACTACGACTCATGCAGCTATAATCTGGAAGGAAAGGGGACTTTCCGTGCCGGAGAGGGTACACATCCTTCTGCGGCAAACAAGGAGAACTGCACGAAGAACCCGAGGTACGTATTGAGACCATTTTACCAGCCTTCAAAAATCGGCAGTCGTACGAGCTCTGATTGCTGCTCATCCATACGAAGAACCGGCATACGATTTATATCCTCTGCAAAACAACTGGAGCCAGGCTGGTGCAGGAGTAGTGGGTGAACTTCCAACTCCGGAAGCTGAAGACGATTTTCTGCATCGCATCAAACATACGTTCGAAGTAGGCTGCGTAAAACATTCGCGCACCAACGGACGGATGATTCGGAAAGTTGCTCTTTGTGGAGGTGCAGGTGCATTTTTATTGCCCCGTGCAGTGGCAAGCGGCGCCGATGTATTCATTACCGGAGAAGTGAAATACCACGATTATTTCAGTTATGAAAACAGTATTCTGGTAGCTGAAATAGGGCATTATGAAAGTGAACAATATACAAAAGAAATATTTTATTCAATCATACGGGAAATGTTTCCGTCACTTAGCGTCAGCATGACGAGTGTCAATACAAATCCCATCAAATATTTGTAATAACTATGGCTAAAGAAGCAAAAAAAGATCCCAGCGAACTGAGCGTTGAAGAAAAACTGAAAGCACTGTATCAGTTGCAAACAATGTTGTCTGAAATCGACAAAATCAAGACATTGAGAGGAGAGTTGCCTCTTGAAGTACAAGACCTGGAAGACGAAGTTACAGGTTTGAGCACACGTATCGAGAAAATCAAGACTGAAATAGACGAACTGAAGTCGAATATTGCCAGCAAGAAAATCGAAATTGAAACAGCAAAGGCTTCGGTTGAAAAATATAAAGCTCAGCAGGACAATGTACGCAACAACCGCGAATATGACGTGCTGACTAAGGAAATCGAATTCCAGAGCCTGGAAATCGAACTGTGCGAAAAGCGTATCAAAGAATATACTGCTTCAATCAAGGCAAAAGAAGAAGAAATAGAAAAGAGCAATACAGCTTTGGAAGAAAGAAAGAAAGACCTGGAAGTTAAGAAAAACGAACTGGAGGAAATTATTTCTGAAACCAAGCAGGAAGAAGAAAAGCTGAGAGAAAAAGCTAAGAATCTGGAAACAACTATCGAACCTCGTTTGCTTCAGGCTTTCAAACGTATCCGTAAGAACTCTCGTAACGGATTGGGTATTACTTACGTTCAACGTGATGCATGTGGTGGTTGCTTCAACAAAATCCCGCCTCAGAAACAGTTGGATATCCGTATGCGTAAGAAAATCATCGTGTGCGAATATTGCGGACGTATCATGATAGACCCAGAACTGGCTGGTGTTGTTGCTGAAAAGCACTTAGAAACAAAGATTAAATAATATTCCGGTTCTACGGACATAACAATAGACTGCTCCGGTATATTCTGGCTTACATCGCCGGATATACCGGAGCTTTTTATTTACTAAGCGAAGAAATAATATAATAATTTTCCTGTACTTATGATAAATCATCTGTATAATTCAAATCAAACAACTGCATAGTTAATACATTATATATCAATATATAGACATGTATATTAAACCGAATATAAAGATAATAATATTATACAGATAAAATTAAGACAAAGCCTTATTCACAAGGCTCATTTATTTCTCGATTTCAAAGCGAGAAATGGAGCTGCTCCAGTTGCTATAACCACCAGCAACCATAAATTTCCACTTGAGGGATTGTAAGCCTTCAACAGTTCACAGACAGAGCTTCCCGTAGCAAGTCCCATACCGAATTCAAACAGGACTGTCAGCAATATCCATGCAAAGGATATAACCAGACAATCCGTACGGGAGAGCTTCTTGACGCGAGATAATAATATTTGGCAACGAGTAATATCAATATGCTTAATATAATTCCACTGACAGCCAAAGCACACTTATCGGGTAGAAATTTCACCAGCACATAATCGCGAAAACCTCCGTTCAGTATAGCAACCGGAATGAAGCTGATCCATATCGGAAGAGAAACAAATAAACTACAAAGATGCATAGTCCGGAATCTCTGGAAGGAACACATATGAGTTAGTTGCATAATCGATACGACAGCAATAATGATTGATACCATTGGTCACAATCAGATATTCTACCCGAAGCACCATGTTGTAACGCGTTATCTGATCGAACACAGCTTGGGTAATCACTACATCCGGAGCCTTATATTCTACTATCATTTTAGCCGTCAGATCACGGTTGTACAATACCGTATCACAGCGCTTCTTCGTACCGTTTAAGTTAATCTGTATCTCATTTGCCAGCAATCCTGAAGGATATCCCTTATGCATTAACAAGTAATTAGTAAAGTGCTGTCGCACCCATTCCTCAGGAGTCAGGGCAACGTATTTCTTGCGCAATACGTCGAAAATGTATTTTTTCCCCTCTTTATTAGAGATTTTAAACGAGTAAGGTGGTAAATTTAATGCCAACATTTCGTAAATTTGCAATAATAGACAAAATCGTTTTTCATACAAAAATACGAAAATATCATGAAAACTAAGGCAGAAATCGTGGCAAACTGGTTACCACGATACACAAAAAGAAAACTAGAAGACTTCGGAGATACATCTTGTTGACCAACTTCAACAAGTATGTAGAGATATTTGCAGATCGCTTTAACGTCCCTATTTTAGGTCATGATGCTAATATGATTTCTGCACACGCAGAAGGAATTACTATTATCAACTTCGGAATGGGAAGCCCGAATGCAGCCATCATCATGGACCTGCTGAGTGCCATCCACCCCAAAGCTTGCCTTTTCCTGGGTAAATGTGGAGGTATAGATAAGAAAAACCAGATAGGCGATTTGATCCTGCCTATTGCTGCCATACGAGGCGAAGGTACTTCGAACGATTATTACCCGCCAGAAGTCCCCGCCTTGCCTGCGTTTATGCTACAGCGTGCTGTTTCATCTGCTATCCGCGACCATTCACGCGACTACTGGACCGGCACAGTCTACACAACTAACCGCCGCATATGGGAACACGATGACGACTTTAAAAAGTATCTTTTGAAGACACGTGCCATGGCAGTAGATATGGAAACCGCAACCCTTTTCACAACAGGATTTGCAAATCATATCCCGACAGGCGCACTACTGTTAGTATCCGACCAGCCAATGATACCGGAAGGAGTAAAAACAGAAAAGAGTGACTCGCTCGTCACACAGCAGTTTGTCAACGAACATGTAGAGATCGGAATCGATGCGCTACGTATGATTATCGATGAAAAGAAGACAGTGAAGCATCTGAAATTTGACTGGTAATTTTACTATCCATGGCAAAAGAAACAACATACGAAGAGATAGTCAGAAACATAAAAAACAAGGTCTATTCTCCCATTTATTTTCTTATGGGAGAAGAAGACTATTATATCGATCGCATAGCTGATACATCATGGACAGTGTGCTGAATGAAACCGAAAAGGAGTTCAACCAGACTGTTCTATATGGTGCAGATACAGATATTGCCACCATTATCAACGGTGCTAAACGCTATCCGATGATGTCGAAATATCAGGTCCTGGTTGTAAAAGAAGCCCAAAATTTAAAGAATCTGGATGAGCTGGTTTACTACCTGCAAAAGCCAATGCTGTCTACTATTTTGGTTATCTGCTACAAACATGGATCATTAGACCGAAGAAAAAAACTTACAGCAGAAATCGAAAAGACCGGAGTTCTGTTCGAATCAAAAAAGCTGAAAGATGCACAGCTTCCGGGATTCATCGCTTCATATTTAAAACGTAAACAAGTAGAAATAGAACCTAAAGCGGCCGAGATGATGGCCGAATTTGTTGGTATCGATTTAAACCGAATGGCAGGCGAATTGGAAAAATTAATTATCACCCTACCCAGCGGTCAGAAGCGTATCACTCCGGAACAAATAGAGCGAAATATCGGAATAAGCAAAGACTATAATAACTTCGAATTACGCAATGCACTTATCGCCAAAGATATTTTAAAAGCAAATCAGATAGTAAATTATTTTGAAGAAAATCCTAAAAACAATCCACTTCAGGTAACTCTGGCAGTCCTCTTTAATTTCTATGCAAATCTGATGCTGGCATACTATGCTCCCGAAAAAACAGAACAGGGAATCGCCGCACAATTAGGGCTGCGTTCTCCCTGGCAAGCCAAAGACTATATGCTTGCTATGAGAAGATACACGGGAGTAAAAGTAATGCAGATCATCGGAGCTATCCGTATGTGTGATGCTAAGTCGAAAGGAATAGGTAACGCGTCAATATCGGATGGTGAATTATTAAAGGAACTTATCTTCATGATTCTTCATTGACATCTAATTTCTGACCACTAAAAAAACGAAAAGGAAGACTCTGTTCTGTACGTTTTATCACTAAACGTACAGAACAGAGTCTTTTTTTATACCCACACGAGATTTTAAAATTTAGGAACGAACGAATCATTGGCCGTAATTTTTAAAATCTGAGAGCATAAGGATTTTGGATAAAACAGGAAGAAACCTAATCAATATGTATAACACGTAAAAGGGTAATACAGCAATAACACGGAATCAAGAAATAAACTTCTCCCAATATACAAATCAATCTCTAAATTTTTCCTTTACGAATGTATAGGTGTAAACTTGGTCATTAAAGGAAGCTAGTATATAATAAATAATCTCTATTTACAATTGTTTGAGTATTTTTGTAAACAAATGTAATAAATACATTTGTAAATCACCACACAAAAGTACATAAGTATAGATATATTAGAGATAAATGCCTGAATAAGAGAGGGGAGAGCCATTTGTTTTGTATACAATTCTATATGTAAACGAGTGATTATTCATTAAATAATTATACTATAAAATATAGTAAAAACCAGTATTTTACTATTTACTTTCCAAGAAAAGCTTTAACAAATTTACATTTGTTTTAATAAAAGAGCAGTATCCTGGTAAAACAAATGTTATTTTACTATAATAATTATTTATTAATCAGAAAAATATGCCATTATATTAAAGTGATTACTTTACATTATATCAAGCAATTTACATTCGTAAATACTAAAAAGCGCATCCAGTATTTACATTCATAAATTACTTTTGTTTCCAACTTTTATATATGTAAATTTGCAAAAGAAAACATAAAACATTACCTTTGTAAACAGATAAATAATCTATTCCATTTGTTAATGAAGGACCGTATTATACAAATCATGCAGAAAGAAGGCTTGAGTAATGCCGAGTTTGCCGAAAAGATTGGGATTTCCACATCTTCACTATCGCATATATTCAATGGCAGAAATAAACCAAGCTTGATGTTGTTATGCGTATCCATAAAGCTTGTCCATATGTTAACATTGAATGGTTACTATACGGAGAAGGTGAAATGGAAGGTGAAAATACGCCAGACACTGCAACACCTCAGTACACACAAGGCTTTGAGAATCCCGAAAAATCGACCGAGAGCCCGATTCTTTTTGATTTTCGCAAGGAAAATGTATCAGAAACGCCTGCTTATACACCTAAAGAATCTGTACGTGAGGAAATTAGATACATAGAAAAGCCTCACCCCAAAATCACTGAAATAAGAATTTTCTTCGATAATGGTACGTATCAGGTATTCAAACCTGAAAAAAACTAATAAAATCTTTATATCCGGATAAAAGTACAGCTTATTATCGGATAATTTATTTAGATAGAATCAGGGACTTTCCCATAACCAAAAGAAAGATACTTGGGTAAATTCGTTATCTTTGCAAAACAAAACGAATTTACCCTAGTTTTTATGAAAAATAACATATTAGATTTGACAGTAACAGAGAACATACGTTTACATGCAAACTATGTTCTGATCAAGCTGACTCAGTCCGCTCCGCTACCGGATATGCTTCCGGGGCAGTTCGCCGAAATTCGTATTGACGGTTCAAATACAACCTTCCTTCGGCGTCCCATTTCTATTAATTATGTAGACAGAAAGACCAACGAGGTATGGTTTCTTGTACAACTCGTAGGTGATGGCACACGTAAACTGGCTACTGTAAAAGAAGGTGATATAGTAAATGTAGTATTGCCATTAGGAAACGGGTTCTCTATGCCGGAAAATCCTGACAGAAAAGTTCTTTTAGTAGGTGGTGGCGTGGGTACTGCTCCGATGCTTTATCTGGGTGAAGCATTGCTGAAGATGGGCTGCAAACCGACTTTCCTATTGGGTGCACGTTCTAAGAACGATCTGCTGCAACTGGAACAATTCGAGCAGTTCGGCGATGTATATACCACTACTGAAGACGGAAGTATGGGAGAAAAAGGTTATGTAACAATGCACAGTGTTCTGAAAGACAATAAGTTTGATATGATTTACACTTGTGGTCCCAAACCAATGATGGTAGCTGTAGCCAAATATGCCAAAGCTAACAATATTGAATGTGAAGTATCTTTGGAAAATACCATGGCATGCGGCGTCGGAGCCTGTCTGTGCTGCGTAGAAAAAGACCGATGAAGGTCATGTATGTGTTTGTAAAGAAGGTCCTGTATTTAATATAAAGAAACTATTATGGCAGATTTAAGTGTAAACATCGGTAAATTAGAAATGTCGAATCCCGTGATGACAGCATCGGGTACATTTGGATATGGACTAGAATTTCAGGACTTTGTAGACCTGGAAAAGATTGGCGGTATCATTGTAAAAGGTACAACACTACATCATCGCGAAGGTAATCCGTATCCGCGTATGGCAGAAACTCCTATGGGTATGCTGAACGCCGTAGGATTGCAAAACAAAGGTGTACATTACTTTGTAGACCACATCTATCCGCAGATCAAGGATATCCACACAAATATGATTGTAAACGTTTCAGGTTCACAAAGTGGAAGACTACGCTGAAACAGCAAGCATAATTAATGAACTGGACAATATCCCGGCCATCGAGCTGAATATTTCCTGCCCGAACGTAAAACAAGGTGGTATGGCATTCGGCGTTACAGCGCATGGTGCAGCGAAGTAGTCAGTGCAGTACGTAAAGTATATCACAAAACACTGATCGTAAAGCTCTCGCCAAACGTAACCGACATTACAGAAATAGCACGAGCTGCTGAAGGAGCCGGAGCGACAGTGTATCACTCATCAATACTTTACTGGGAATGGCTATTGATGCTGAAAAGCGTAAACCTATCTTATCAACAGTAACAGGTGGTATGAGCGGTGCTGCCGTAAAGCCAATTGCCTTGAGAATGGTTTGGCAGGTAGCTAAAGCTGTAAAGATTCCAGTAGTGGGACTAGGTGGTATCATGAACTGGAAAGATGCTGTTGAGTTCTTGCTGGCAGGTGCTACTGCTATTCAGATAGGAACTGCAAACTTTATCGACCCTGCTATTACAGTTAAAGTGGCCGATGGCATCAACGACTATCTGGAACGTCATGGATACTCATCTGTACGCGAAATTATCGGAGCTTTAGAAGTTTAAAATATTTTTACATCAGGTGCTCTATAAAGCTCTTTAACTAACAAGAAGAACTATGTACATTGAAAAGAGAATGTATATAGTTCTTCTTCGTATATATGGGAAAATGAATTATTCTTCTTTTCTTTCTTTCGATATAAAATGTAAAATTATTTCTCTTTCAGCAAATCCGGAAACAGACGTCGTGTACAAGTAGTACTCCTTGAATAAAACGAACAAGCGTATTCTCGTAAGCTGCCTGATAGATAACATACCCTTATTTCATATGTTCTTTTAAGAAATACAACAGAGCCATACTTTCTCATATCCACTTATAATAAAAAATATTTAATTAAGTTTATTCCCCGCTCAATGTACAACGCTTCGGAATTCTTTTAGGCATTCTCTATATTTGCCATTCAACATAGAAAATTCAACAACAAGCTGAAAGGTGAATTGGGAATTCTTATGGCTTTTCACTCTGCCTGCCGGTTTCTGTTCTACATCGAACCAACAATACACAGAACTTTTTTCTAATGTCAGATTTGTATTCAACCGAACACTACCAATCGGCCACCATTTCTCAATACAGTAGAATATTCCGATACAAGTAAAAGCAAAGAATCCTGCTTATATCGGGATGGAGTTTAAGTCACTTGTCAGATATTGAAAAGTAAAGATATTTATACGTCATACATAACCCTTTAATTCATTTGGCTAATCCGACAAAAAACTTTATATTTGTGAGTATAGAGAAGATAAAAGTAATAACCCTTAAATTACATTACCAATGAAAAAAGCAATATCTTTTCTTTCGCTTCTTCTGATGGCAATTATTGCATTTGCTGAGCCTCATTTCGTCAGCCTTTCAAATAAAGGAGGAAAAACCACAGTTATCTTTACACTTACTTCAGACGATAAAGATAGTAAAAACGGGCTCGGCATAGAAAATATCATGCTCGAATATGACAATGGTAAAACTTATAAAGCCAAACACGTGGATGCTCAATTTGGAGATACAACAACAGTTATCGTAAAATTCAAAAAGCTATCCAAGTTGGAAAATTCTCGTCTGAAATTCTGCATCAACGGCGAAGATAAATATATCGACATTCCAACGGATATGAATTAATATTATATTTATAAATTGACACAGTATGGAAAACTTCAAGGTTAAAAACAGATTGGTTTATGGAGGTTACATAGCCTTACTGTGGCTTCTTGGAGGATTGGCATTCTATTATATACTGAATATAATTACCCAATCTCCTGAAGAGACTCCAGCCTTCTATGCCATTATTCATCCTACATTGTAATAGGAATAGTTATAAGTTGGATGCACAGCCGTACCTATTATTCTTTAATGAATGGTATCTTACAGATACGGACTCCACATGTCATAGTGAAAACCCTGATTTTACAAAATATCATAAAAGCAGATTGTCATGCATCTGCGAAGTTTCATCTTCTTCGTGGGTGGTATAATGTATCTCTGACTGATCAGAAAGGAAAGAAAGTCTACTTATATACTGAGAATGCAAAAAGACTGATTGAATTATTAAAGGAAAAGAATATTGAAATGTCTGTACTATGATTTCCCTAATGCAGGAGTGAAAACTGTGGTATTTGCGCAGATTATAGAGCTATTATTTTAAGAAGGAAACTGGATCTTAATACAAAGAACAAATTAGTAGATGAGGAATTAGGATTCTGAATATAATAAAGGAAGAGTCTGGATTATTCAACACCCAAAAACTCTTCCTTTATTATTATCTTTTTTATTTACTATAAAACAACATCCGAATATTATGCAATATCACGACATACAACTATTCATGTTATCCTATATAAGAGGATTCTTATTTATCTTCCAGCAAATCTGGTCTCAGACGCTGTGTACGCTCCAGTGACTGCTGAAATTCCCATTCACGAATCTTAGCCTCATGCCCAGACAAAAGGACATCAGGAACTTTCCAACCATTGTATTCAGCCGGACGGGTGTACACTGGAGGAGCCAGTAAATTATCTTGAAACGAATCTGATAAGGCTGACTGTTCGTCGGAAATGACGCCAGGAATAATTCGCACGATAGCATCCGATATTACGGCTGCTGCCAGTTCACCTCCAGTCAGCACGTAATCTCCGATACTGATTTCCTTCGTAATGAAATGTTCGCGAATACGATAGTCTATGCCTTTAAAGTGTCCGCAAAGAATAATCAGATTCTCGCTCATGGAAAGTGTGTTCGCCATTTTCTGGTTAAACTGCTCGCCATCGGGAGTTGTAAAAATAACTTCATCGTAATGACGCTCAGCTTTTAAAGCCGAGATACAACGGTCTATAGGTTCAATTTTCATAACCATTCCCGCACATCCTCCAAAAGGATAATCATCCACCTTACGGTAGCGGTCGTAAGCATAATCACGCAGGTTATGTATGTGTATCTCTGCAATACCTTTCTTTTGTGCACGGCTCATGATAGAACAATTAAAAAAACCTTCTATCATTCTGGCAAAACAGTTATAATATCTATTCTCATAAGTCTTTTTGTTATTTTTTTTGCAAAAGTACAAAGTTTCCGCCGTACCCACATAGCCCACTATGACATTTTTACTATTTTTGCAAGAAACATCATTTTATCATATAACATGACTGACATTGAAAGAATAGACCAGCTACGTGAAGAACTGCATGTTCATAACTATAACTATTATGTACTGAATGCACCCGTTATTTCCGACCTGGAATTCGATAAGCTGATGCGTGAACTGCAAGATCTGGAAGCACTACACCCAGAATACTACGATCCTAATTCACCTAGTGTTCGTGTAGGAAGCGATTTGAATAAGAACTTCACGCAAGTAGAACATAAGTATCCAATGCTCTCGTTGGGCAATACATATTCTCAGGCAGAAGTAACCGAATTTTACGAACGTGTAAGTAAATCATTGAACGAAGAATTCGAGCTCTGCTGCGAAATGAAATATGATGGTACGTCCATCTCACTGACGTATGAAGACGGAAAGTTAGTACGTGCCGTAACTCGAGGTGACGGAGTAAGAGGAGATGACGTAACCGATAATGTAAAAACAATCCGTTCTATACCTTTAGTTCTGCATGGAGAAGGATATCCAAAGAATTTTGAAATACGAGGTGAAATTTTGATGCCGTGGAATGTATTCGAAGAGCTGAATCGCGAACGTGAACTTCGCGAAGAGCCTTTGTTTGCAAATCCTCGTAATGCAGCTTCGGGAACACTGAAATCGCAGAACTCTGCTGTAGTGGCAAACCGTAAGCTTGATGCTTATCTGTATTACTTGTTGGGAGATAATCTTCCTCACGACGGACATTATGAAAACCTTCAGGAAGCAGCCAAGTGGGGATTCAAGATTTCGCATATATCGCGTAAAGCACGTACTTTGCAGGAGGTGTTCGATTTTATCAACTATTGGGATGTAGAACGCAAAAATCTTCCTGTTGCAACCGACGGTATCGTTCTGAAAGTAAATTCTCTTCGTCAGCAACGTAATTTGGGATATACAGCAAAATCTCCCCGTTG
>ENA-OQAN01001268-OQAN01001268.1-human-gut-metagenome-genome-assembly--contig:-NODE-1268-length-11414-cov-1.908745_pt1 | contig 11414 bp, 14 predicted proteins | sample MGYA00242735_ERZ504527 | MGnify/ENA primary metagenome ERZ504527 (study PRJEB26092, sample SAMD00036230) | human gut metagenome | host: Homo sapiens | study: EMG produced TPA metagenomics assembly of...
CCCATAAAGCGGAAAAGCTGTCCTGTACGATGTCTTCTGCCAGTTCCATGTTCCGGACATAATGAATGGCATACAGGCATAAGGGCCGGTAGTAGTATTTGAAGTAGTATCGATGTCTATGTTTGCTTTGTTCATCCTTCAGTGATTTTAGTGGGTGTTTATTTTATTATGACGGCGTTTCGGGATAAATCCACTATGCCCGGATGAGAAAAAAAAAAGTGAAATTGTTCTTTTTGTCAGGTATGTCTTTTCAACAGTTCCGGTCAGCAGAGTCTGAAAATAAATTCCCGAAAAGTAAAGTCAGTCAGGAACTGCATTTGACGATTCTTGACTATGCCTTTAATGATGTGTTGTAATTCAGGTGATTATGCGGAGCCCGTCTTTGAAGAAAAACGTCGAATTCTTTTCTTTAAAATGCCGAAATCTTTTTATGAAAACGTCGAAACGTTTTTTAAAAGCCCGAGGCCTTTTTTCAGAATCAGAAACGTTCGTCTGCACGACGTTCCTTTTCGGGCGTTTCAGGCTTTTCCTGTTTCAGTCTGGCACCGCAGTATTTGCAATAGAGGGCTTCAAACTCATGTCCGTCACGGTGACAGCGAGGGCAGCGGCGTTTCTCCTGTTTTTTATGTTCGCTTACCATGGTAGCCGAAACAATTCCGGTAGGTACGGCAATGATGGTGTAACCGATGAGCATGATGACGGCTGAGAGGAAACGGCCGGTCGGTGTAACGGGAGTGATGTCCCATAGCCTACTGTGGTCATCGTGACAATGGCCCAGTAGATGCTGTTGGGAATATTATTGAACTGTGAGTCGGGCACATTTCCTTCAATCATATACATGACCGTTCCCATGGAAGTGACAAGAATGAGCACGAAAAAGAAAAAGATGGAAATTTTGGGAGCGCTGATCCACAGGGAGCGCAGAAGAAGATTGCCTTCGTTGATGAATGTAAAAAGCTTGAAGATACGGAACACCCGGATGAGCCGGAACGCACGGATCACCAGCAAATAGTGGGAACCGTGAAGGAAAAAGCTCAGGTAGACGGGAAGTGTGGCCAGCAGGTCGACGATGCCGAAGAAACTGAAAATGTACTTGCGGGGCTGCTTCAGGCAATAAATGCGTGCCAGATATTCTACGGTGAAGAAAAACGTGAGGATATATTCCGTGATCCGCAGAGCCAGATAAGCCGAATGGGGAAATATGTGCATGCTTTCCAGAATGACGAGCAGTACGCTGAGCGTAATGCTTCCGATCAGAATGATGTCAAAAAGTTTCCCTTCGGGGTATCAGATTCGAATACGATGGAATAGATTCGTTGTTTCAGGTCTTCGTCGTGCAGGAACTGATGCCATTTTCGGCGCCATTTGGAAAGATAGTTCATGATGTTTCAATGCTTGATAATGATGGGACAAAGTTAGCAATTAATTGACAGGTTTGACCTCCCTGAAAAAAGAAATCCGTACGCTTCGTCGCGAGGCATACGGATTTTTCTGCATGAATAGATGAAGTGAGGATACTGTCAGCATCCTCCTCCCAGAGCGTGATAAAGATTTATAACACCTTGTATTTCATTATATCGGTCGGAGGCCAGATTCAGCTGGGCTGAAAGAAGGGACTGACGTGCGGTTAGTACCTGCAAATAATTGATGGTACCATATTTCATCAGCAGGCGGGTATCAGAGACAGTTGTCTCCAGATGTTTTACTTGTTCATTCTCCAGCCGGATGCGTTCTCTGGCCGTCTGCCATTGGGTCAGCGCATTGTTGACTTCCTGTCCTGCATCGAGCAAAGATTGTTTGAAATTCAGTAAGGCTTCCTGTTGCTGAGCCTTGGCGATCTTCAGATTGGCAATGTTTTGTCCGCGGTTGAAGAGCGGCTGAACCAGAGATCCTACAGCTTGCAGCAACCAGGCACCGGGATTTGCAATGGCAGCACCTCCACTGTTGGTCCATCCGGCGCTTCCGCTCAGGGTTATGCTGGGATAGAAAGCTGAACGGGCGGAATTGGTCGCATAGAAAGCTTGCATCAGGGAAGCTTCAGCCTGACGGACATCCGGACGCCGGGATAGCAATTCAACAGGTAAACCTACTGACATTTCCTGTGGAAACTGTTGTTCGTCCAGAGTGCCGCGTTCAATATTTCTGGAAGCTTCTCCAATAAAACTGCACAGGGCGTTTTCCTGTTCAGACACTTGTTGCTGAAGGGAAAGGAGAGAGGCTTCGGCGCTCAGGCGTGAAGCTTCAGCCTGGCTTAATGTTGCCCGGTCGGCTTCTCCTGCTTTCATCAGGGCCTGCAGGGATTGAACATATTCCCGCCAGCTTTCAACCGTCTGTCCGGTTATTCTGATCTGCTCGTCAAGCATCAGCAGTGAATAGTAGCTTTCTGCACGGTAGCTATGACCTGAGTCTGCATGGCCTGTCGGTAGGCTTCGCTTTCCAGGAGAGCGGCCCGTGACTGACGTTTGGCATTTGTCAGTTTGCCGAACAGGTCGATTTCCCACGATGCAGAACCACCTAGAGAATATGTCTTTTGTGTTTTGCTTCCGTCGTAGCTGGAGAGCGTACCCTGCGGGTCAAGCTGTACTGAAGGAAGGTAGGCCAGCCTGGACGAACGGAGAGTGGCTTGAGCTTCTTCCACACGCAGAACAGCAGTTTGTAAGTCCGTATTTGCTTCCAGACCGCGGCGGATGAGCGACTGCAAATAAGGATCCGTAAACAGTTCCTCCATTGAGCGAAGCAAGGGAGGATGTTGTATCGGGGGCATTTTCCGTGCGATAGAGACTGTCTGCTTCCACTTGGACGGAATCAGGCCGTTCGTATCGGTTATATATGCCGCAACCGGTTGCCATTAAAGAAAGGGCAGCTATAAATAGTCTTTTCATCTTTTTTTAATTTGAAATTGTTTTCTGATTAATCCTCGTCTCTTTTGCGTGCCGGCATTAGTTTTTCCTGTAAAGTCTGGAACACGATAAACAAGGTCGGAACAACGAAAAGCAAAGCAAGTGTACCTACAATCATACCGCCAACTGTTCCTACTCCGAGTGAGATGTTTCCGTTTGCTCCTGCACCGGAAGCAAATACCAGCGGAAGCAATCCGATGATCATGGTAAGAGCCGTCATCAGGATCGGACGCAGGCGGACACCGGCTGCCGAGACAGCGCCTGGGCGATGGTCATGCCCTGACGGCGACGGGCTGATGCGTATTCGGTCAGCAAAATGGCTGTTTTAGCCAGCAATCCGATCAGCATGATCAGACCGGTCTGCATGTAAATATTGTTTTCCAGTCCCCACATCTTGGCAAAGAGGAAACTTCCCATCAATCCGAAAGGTACGCTGAGCATGACAGCCAGCGGTACGAAAATGCTTTCGTAGAGTGCGCAAAGAATAAGGAAGACAAAGATGATACAGATAGCAAAGATAATGATCGTATTGCTTCCGCTTCCGGCTTCTTCACGTGTAATACCTCCAAACTCATATCCGTATCCAACGGGGAGTGTCTGTTTGGCTACTTCTTCAATGGCAGCAATGGCTTCTCCGGTACTGTATCCGTCGGCAGGAAGACCATTAACCTGAATGGAGTTGTACAAATTGAACCGGGTCAGTGTTTCGGTTCCGTATACCTTGGTCAGTGTGACAAACTGCCCGATGGGAGCCATTTCTCCGGATGAGGTTCGTACAAACATGTTGTTCAGGGCATCCTTGTCAAGGCGATAGACTTTATCTGCCTGTACCATGACTCTGTAAAGCTTGGAGAAACGGTTCAAGTTTGACGAATAGTTACCTCCGATAAAACCGGATAAGACACTGAGAACATCAGTCGTTGTAATCCCTGCGCGCTGACATCGGGCAGCATCCACTTCGACGGTGTATTGAGGGAATTTGGTGTCAAATGAAGTATACGCCATCTGAATTTCAGGACGCTGGTTCAGGGCAGCGATGAAATCGGTTGTGTATTTCTGAAGTGTATTGATGTCACCTCCGGCACGGTCCTGTACATAAAGTTCAAAACCGCTTCCCATACCATAACCCATGATGGTCGGCTGGGCAAAGACAAAGAGTTTTGCCGATTTGATATTAGCCGTACGTTTGTAGATTTCAGCAATGACAGCATTAATTTCGTCTTTTTTCTCCGGACGTTCCTCCCAGGGCTTTAAACGGATAATCAGCATACCGCCGGAAGGAGCCTGTCCTCCCATCATACTGTAACCACTTACGTTGGAGTAACTCATGATTGTGGAATATCCTTGATGCTGTTTTCTACTTCAGACATCGCCTTGATGGTCTGTGAAAGACTGCTTCCGGGAGGAGTCGTGACATTCATGAAGATACATCCCATATCTTCATCAGGAACCAGACCGGTCTTGGTTGTCTTCATCAATACCGCCAGTAAGGCCATGCTGGCTACCAAAGCCGTTCCGACAACCCATTTGCGACGGAAAAACCATTTTACTCCATTTTTGTAACGCAGGATAAGCCGGTTGAACGATGCTTCGAAAGCATGGTGAAAACGGGTAGAGAAACTTAATTTCTGTCCCGTGGTCGTGTCAATGTGAGGCGTCATGATAAGCGCACACAAGGCCGGACTTAATGTCAGGGCATTGATGGCTGATATACCTACTGCAACAGCCATGGTCAGACCGAACTGCATGTAGAATGTACCGCTGGTTCCTCCCATGAAAGAAGATGGAATAAATACGGCCATGAATACCAGAGAAGTGGTAACGATGGCGGCAGCAATTCCGTCCATGGCGCCTGTGGTTGCCTTGTAAGGCGAGCGTTCGCTTCATCGAATTTCGCCTGTACGGCCTCGACTACGACGATCGCGTCATCGACTACCGTGCCGATAACCAGAACCAGTGCGAAGAGTGTCAGCAGGTTGAGGTGAATCCGGCAGATAAAGGAAAGCAAATGTTCCGATCAGTGAAACAATAATGGATACTGCCGGAATGATGGTTGACCGTACGCTTTGCAGGAAAACGTAAACAACCAGGATAACCAGCAGAATGGCTTCGATCAAAGTTTTTACAACTTCATGGATAGAGGCATCCAGGAAGTCTTTTGTACTCATCAGGTCGGACAGAACCAGGCCTTTGGGCAGTTCCTTGGAAATTTCCTCTGTCAGTTTATCAATTTCCTGAATGATTTCGTTGGCATTTGAACCGGCTGTTTGTGAAATCATACACGTTGCTCCCGGATGTCCGTTGATTTCGCTGTTGTAAGCATAGCTTTGAGCTCCCAGCTCAACCTTGGCGATATCTTTTAGTCTGAGGACTTCTCCGTTGGCAAGTGATTTGATAACGATGTTGCCGAACTCTTCAGAGGTTTCGTAACGACCGCGGTATTTTAAAGTATACTGGTAAGTATTCTCCGAGTCTTCTCCTAATGTTCCGGTTGCAGCTTCTACGTTCTGGTCACCCAACGCACTGATGACATCATCGGGTACCAGTGAATATTGTGCCATAACCCGTGGATTCAGCCAGATACGCATGGCATAATCTCCACCCATCACATTGACATTTCCTACACCTGTAATACGGGACAGGCGAGGTTCGATATTGATCTTGAAATAGTTGTTGATGAAAGTCTGGTCATAACTGTTGTCGGGACTATATAGAGTCAATATTTTTAGGGTACTGTTCTGTCGTTTTTCAACGGTGACACCAACTTTGGTTACTTCGGCAGGTAACAGTCCTTCAGCTTCGGAAACACGGTTTTTGGTATTGATGGTAGCCATGTCGGGATCTGTTCCCTGTTTAAAATAAACAGTGATGCTTCCAGAGCCGTTGTTGGTGGATGTAGAAGTCATGTAAGTCATGTTTTCCACACCGTTGATGGCTTCTTCCAGAGGAACGATAACGCTTTTTTGTACGGTTTCTGCATTGGCACCCGTATAACTGGTAGAAACCATTACGGTAGGCGGTGCAATGTCAGGATATTGTTCCATTGGCAAATTAAAGAGACTGATAAGTCCCAGCATCAAATCAGGACTGAAATGACGCATGCCAGAATGGGACGGTCGATAAATGTTCTGAGTTTCATGATAAATCCTCCTTTTCAATGATTATTGAGCCGGTTGGTCATTGGAACCAGACGGAGTGATGACTGTTCCTTCCTGTACCAGTCCGGCACCTTCTGCGATAATGATATCACCTTCTTTCAGGCCTTTTTCAATGATATATTCCTTTCCGTTGTTGACCGGGAACACTTCTACCTGGGCTGAAGTGGCTTTTCCGTCTACAACCTTATAGACAAAAATCTTATCTTGTATTTCGTAAGTAGCTTCCTGTGGAACAATCAGTGCATTTTCTTTTACATAAGGAAAAATGATGGTACCGCTTCCTCCATTCCGAAGCATGTGTTCCGGATTGGGGAACGTTGCTCGCAGGCTTACGGCTCCGGTATTAGCATCAATGGTTCCGCTGATGGCATCAATTTTTCCTTTGTGATTATATGTCAGACCGTCACTTAACTGAAGTTCAACTTCCGGCATTTGCTTGAGCGCTTCTTCCAGTGTCTTGTTTGCACGTATCAGGGAAAGGATCTGGCTTTCTGTCATCGAAAAGTACACATACATTTCTTCGTCGTCGGAAACCGTAGTCAGCGGAGTAGAGATCGAAGCATCGACAAGAGCTCCGACTCGGTAAGGCAGCATGCCGGATACACCATCGACAGGACTTTTAACCTCTGTATATGACAGATTGTTTCTGGCATTAATTTCGTCGGCTTTGGCTTGTGCCAGAGTTGCTTCAGCCTGAAAGAGACTGTTTCGTGCCGTTTGCAGATCAAAATCAGAAACAACATGTTCTTTGAATAATTCTTCTTTGCTTTCTGCCGTGAGCCGGGCCGTTGCAACTGCGCCTCTGCATTCTTGACATTTGCAACGGCTGTTTGCAAGGCTGCTTCATAAGGTACCTGGTCAATAATTACCAGAGTCTGGCCTTTTTTCACTTTGGCACCTTCGTCAATACAGATTTGCGTAATGGTTCCACTTACTTGAGGGCGTATTTCCACACTTTGCCGTCCGTTGATGACCGCGGTATAATTTTGGTTCAGTGTGCGTGTGCCTCGTGTTACTTCCATCGTTTTGTAGCTTCCTCCATTCATGTTTTGAGGGGCATTCTTGCAGGCAGTTGCAAGCAGGATACAAAGGATCCATGCACTTGCTTGTAAAAACAATCTTTTCATTTTTAACTTAATTCGTTTAAAGTTTTATGACGCAAAGTTATCGGCTATGCAAGTTCTTCTTTTGGTTCGATTTCACCAGCGATTGGTTTGAATTCACGCTTTACGACTTTTTTTTGCTTTATAATTTTTAATAAGTGAAAAAAACTTCGGTTTATAAGTTCTTCCTCTTACTTTTACGTCATCTTTAGAGAATGATTCTTAAAGAATCTGGTGCATGGGATTTTTATCGGGTATAACCTGAAAGGATGAATAAATAAGGGAGTATGAGAAACTTAAAGGATTTTGTATCTGACTGGATTCGGGACAAGGAGACTGATGAATGCAGGGGAGACATGGTGAATTGTGGAAATGAGCTGGTGATGGTCAGGCTGGAAGGTGACGGAGGCTTGCTGAATTATGGATTACCGGACGGACGTCATGATCATGCTGCATTGTTTATTATGCGTGGGGAGCTGCATCTTACATTGAATGGTAATCGGATAGGCTTGCTTGCTCCGGCTTATATTGATTTCGTGCTTCCTAACCGTTGGGAAAATATTGAATTGAAAGGAGAGGTGGAAGTCTATTTGATGGCCGCAGAGACTGGATTTTTTCATGAAGTAACGTCCAAGCTCAGGACCCGTATATCTGAGCGGATGATGGCTTTTGCACAAAGTCCTTTTATTTTATTTTCTTCCGAAGATGCTGTCAGAATGGAATCACTGGTTTCTGCTTTGTTTTCATCAATGACGGAACGGATCGATGTATTTCGGAGAGAGCTTGTCCAAAGTCTGATGTGCGCTTTTTTATGTGAATTATGGAATGTGGTATTCCGTCAATGCCGCTCTGTGCTTCAGCCTGCGGAGCTTTATAAGTGGGGAGATTCGGGAGGTAATTTTCTTCATTTGGCTCATGTACATTGTCGGGAACATCATGAAGTAAAGTGGTACTGTGAGCAGTTGGGGATTTCGGCCAATACACTTACGGCGGTCACGAAGCGTTTATATGGGAAAACGGCCCGTATGATTATTGATGAACTTCTGCTTGAAGAAGCCAAGCTGGCTTTGCGTAATCCGGATTATAGTATACAAAGTGTGTCAGTACCAGCTTTTTTTCAGTGACCAGTCTGCTTTCGGAAAATTCTTTAAACGGTGCTATGGTACTTCGCCGGCTCTTTACCGGCGTCAGATTTTTCAGGGAGAGATCAAATGAGTTTTTATACTCCGGATAGGATATAAAAATCAGCCGTCTTCCGTTTCCTGAATGGATGATTGCAGGGAAGCGGAAGACAGCTGATTCTTTGTAAATTTGAAAATGGATTGTTGGGACTTGCTGATGCTGGCAATCATTTTAAGTTAAGTGTCTTTAAATCATATTCCATAATTTCATATCCAAAAGAATCGTCAGACTGAATGCCATAAAGTTTTTGATTACAGACAGAGATAGCACTTAACATTTCCGGAACTTCCAGCTCTGCAATAGCATTGCCGTCCCAGTCGAAAACGTGAATGCGATTTCCTACGCAAGGATTTTTTACCTGACTTTGTACAGCTCCTGAATAAAGTAAATAAATAAACTGTTCATCACCTGAGGATGAGAGATATCCCCATTTAGTACGATTATTTGCCTGAAATGAATTATCCTTCATATCATATTCCGGAGCTTCCATATCTTTTTCTATAAGCAGACGGATATCTTTCTCATTCCATTCGAATATTTGCAGTGCGGAAGCATATTGAGTGGCCATGGCAAATTTGTGTTCGGCTGGATGTACAACTATATCGTTCATCATAGCGAACATGTGTGCATAGGAAGCGGAGAACGATGATTCAAAAGGATATTCATAATTTTTTATCAAAGTTTTTCCGGTATTATTAAACATGAAGACTCGTATGCTGTCCGAATAAGGGCATCCTACTGATAGCGAATCATTTATAGGACGGGCAAATAAAGTTGCGTATGGTTTGATTCTGCCGTTTCCAGATATAAAATCTCCGTTATCGGCGTTGTACATTTTTATGTTTTGATTACCTGTATCAAAAATATACAATTGATTATTATGAATGCCTAATGATTGTACGGACAGGGCTTCATAAGGAGCTTCTCCTTTAGTGATCCAGCGGCTGAACTTTTTCTGGAGCAGATCATATACCAGAATGAAATGTGTGCCGTCAAAGTCTTTGACATATAGTTTGTTATTCCAGGCGAATATTCTTGTTGTCTGATTTAAGCTGTCTCGTAGATTCAAACTTTTGCCTGTCAGAGCTCTTTTTTCTGGAAATAAAGATTTTTGGTGGCATCCCAGAAGGCTGATTGTTAGGATTAACAAATAAAAAAGTCTTTTCATAATTATGTTTTTCATGTTTTCAATCCATGTCATATGAACTTTATATTTTCCACATATATCCTTTCAGTGGAATACTTTGTCTTATTAGTCTTTTTTATTGTTTTTGCAGACACCTCCTTTTTATACAGACCTACTTTATTGATAACTTGCTGCAAGTTTATTTTTTTTCTAATTAGCAAAAGTGTTTGAAAAGTTTTATATAAGTTGAAAAAGCCGTCTTCCGTTTCCTGAATGGATGATTGCAGGGAAGCGGAAGACGGATGAAAAAAGATTCTAGTTCGTGGAAATAAATTTAGAATTCCAGTGTGGCCAATTGAGGGTTGTGGTCGGACAGGAAGCCGGTTTCACCTTGAGATTCCTGAGGTATGGATGTATCTTTTACTTTTATCTGAGGTGTTACGAAAATGAAGTCTATTTTTTCGCGTTTGTCGATCGGTTCGCGTCCGAAATCATGGAAAGTATAGTTAACTCCCTCTTGTTTATCTGCGATTTTATAGGCATCTTTCAGAACGAAAGAATTAGTTGTGATCGTCGTGTAGGCATCCCATTGGTCAGAAACATTGAAATCGCCTGTTAATACGGCAGGTTGGTCGCCTACGATTTCCTTGATCTTCTGAATGATCAGCAAAGCGCTGTTTTTGCGTGCTTCTACTCCGATGTGATCAAAGTGGGTGTTGACTGCCATGAAGATCTTTCCGGTTTTCCGGTCTTTCAGTTTTGCCCAGGTTGCAATGCGGGTACATGCACCGTCCCATCCGATGAACCTACGCTGTCGGGATATTGTGAAAGCCAGAACGTATTGCTGTCCAATGCTTCAAACCGGTCTTTCCGATAGAATAGCGGAGCATATTCTCCCTGTGTTTTTCCGTCCTCACGTCCAACTCCCACTTCTGCATATTCGGGTAAACGCTGTTTGAGATCTTCCAGCTGGTTGTGCAAAACCTCTTGCATGCCTACAATGTCCAGCTGGTTCGCCTTAATAAAAGCTGCGACGGTGTCTTTTCTGTATTTCCAGTTGTTCAGGCTGTCAGCCGGGTTGTCATAGCGAATGTTGAAGGTTGCCCAGTTTACGGTAATTTTTTCTGTTTTCTTTTCCTGGCATGCGGTAGTCAGTATTCCGGATATTCCGGCCAGGCAGATGATCAATAGTTTTTTCATTTTCTTTTGTTTTTATAGAATCAGGTTTCTTCTGCAAAGATAGAGTTTATTTCAGATATTCTTATGCGGTATTTCTTTGTTGGGGCGGAGATGGATAAAGAAAAGAGCAGAAAAGCAAGATTCGTATACTGAAATCACGTTTATATGAAGATAAATCCGTACCTTTATCCCCAAATAAAAGGATTATGAGTCATATAGCGTTAGGAAGATATAATCAACTGGAAGTTGTTAAGGAAGTCGATTTCGGAGTTTACTTGAATGGAGATGAAGACGGAGAAATTCTTCTCCCCAAACGTTATGTTCCTGCCGGATGCAAGCCGGGAGATGTTCTGAACGTTTTTATTTATCTGGATATGGAAGAACGTCTGGTAGCAACGACATTGCATCCTTATGTGCAGGTGGGTGAGTTTGCCTCTCTGGAAGTTGCTTGGGTCAATCAGTTCGGAGCCTTTCTGAACTGGGGACTGATGAAAGATTTGTTTGTTCCTTTCCGTGAGCAGAAGATGAAGATGCTGAAGGGAAACCGGTACATCGTGCATGTACATTTGGATGAAGAAAGTTTTCGCATTGTGGCATCTGCAAGGTGGAAACGTTATTTGTCGGATGAAAAGCCCGTGTATCGCCGGGGTGAGGAGGTTGATGTACTGGTCTGGCAAAAGACAGATCTTGGATTTAAAGTCATTGTTGACAATCGTTTCAGCGGTATGCTTTATCAGAATGAGATTTTCCAGCCGGTCAAGCTGGG
>ENA-OQAN01001269-OQAN01001269.1-human-gut-metagenome-genome-assembly--contig:-NODE-1269-length-11412-cov-1.457067_pt1 | contig 11412 bp, 18 predicted proteins | sample MGYA00242735_ERZ504527 | MGnify/ENA primary metagenome ERZ504527 (study PRJEB26092, sample SAMD00036230) | human gut metagenome | host: Homo sapiens | study: EMG produced TPA metagenomics assembly of...
GTCAGAAGCTCTGCCGGAACATCCTCTGCTTTCACTCCCGGATGCTCTTTTAAGAACTGCTCCAGATCTTTCTCCATCCGCTCTTTTAATTCCGGATTGGAATTTGCGTAGTTATAAGAACCGGAAGCAACACCTGCATATTCTCCGCTTTCTTTCTGCTCTTCTGTATAAGTATTGTAATTTACAGCGGAAACTCTTCCCTGAAAATAACAGTCCTCTGTAAAATCCTGTCCGATCAGCGCAGAACCTACCGCCTCTTTGGTATCTGTTGTGAGGTTCCCATCTTTGTCAACTTTACTTCCATCTGCCTTTGCCTTCATTGTAAGCTGGCTGACCCCTGTCAATGCCAGCGGATACACAAATGAACACATCAGCATCATAACAAGACAGAAAACAACTGTTTTTCCTACTGTTTTTCCAAATGCTTTCATAGTCTGCTTCCTCCTACATTCCGATCATTGCAAGCAGCGGTGCTACCAGCAGGTCGATCAGTTTAATTCCTACAAACGGTACAACAATTCCGCCAAGTCCGTAGATTCCCATATTACGAAGCAGCATTTTCTCTGCTTTCATCGGTCTGTACTTGACACCTTTCATCGCAATCGGGATCAGTCCCGGTATAATGATCGCATTGAAGATCAAAGCAGAAAGGATCGCACTTGCCGGCGTAGAAAGATGCATGATATTCAAGATCTGCATCTGTGGAAGTACCATCGTAAACATGGCCGGGATAATGGCAAAATATTTTGCAATATCATTCGCAATACTAAATGTGGTCAAAGATCCTCTGGTGATCAAAAGCTGTTTTCCGATTTCCACCACTTCCAGAATCTTTGTCGGGTCTGAATCCAGATCCACCATATTTGCTGCTTCTTTGGCCGCTGTGTTCCGGAATTCATTGCCAGACCAACATCTGCCTGTGCCAGCGCCGGAGCATCGTTTGTACCGTCACCTGTCATGGCAACCACTTTTCCTTCTGCCTGCTCTTTTTTGATCGCCTCAATTTTATCTTCCGGTTTACATTCTGCAATAAAACCGTCAACTCCTGCTTCCTTCGCAATCGTTGCTGCTGTCAGCGGATTATCACCGGTACACATGATTGTCTTGATTCCGATTTCGCGAAGTCTTTCAAAACGCTCCACCAGTCCTGGTTTTACTGTATCCTTCAAATAGATCACACCTAAAATCTTGTTGTTTACACATACAACAAGCGGAGTTCCTCCAAGATTTGAAACTTCTGTTACAATCCTTCCAGATCCGACGGGATGATTCCGCCTGCTTCTTTCACAAAAGTCTTGATTGCTTCGGAAGCTCCTTTTCTGACTCTGGTTCCGTCTTTTAAATTCACACCGCTCATCTTAGACTGTGCAGTAAACTCTACAAATTCCATCTGGTCTGCTGCGCCATCGTCGATCGCACACCCAAAATTTCTTCCCAGTTCTACTGTAGATTTTCCTTCCGGGGTGGCATCCATCAAAGAACACATCACACAATAATCTGTCAGATCTTCTTTTGCAACACCCTTGACCGGATAAAATTCTGCTGCCAGGCGGTTTCCGTATGTAATGGTTCCTGTTTTGTCAAGAATCATCGTGTCCACATCTCCGCATGCCTCAACTGCTTTTCCGGACATGGCAATTACATTGAATCTGGTCACACGGTCCATTCCCGCGATTCCAATAGCTGAAAGCAGACCGCCGATCGTTGTCGGGATGAGACATACCATCAGAGCAATCAGCCAGGAAATCGGCATCTGTACTCCAAGATACTGTGCAAACGGGTACAGAGATACAATCACGATCAGAAAAATCAAAGTCAGCACGATCAGCAGTGTGTTCAGCGCGATCTCATTCGGAGATTTCTGTCTGGATGCGCCCTCTACCAGTGCAATCATTTTATCCAGGAAAGACTGTCCGGGTTCTGCCACGATTTTAATCTTTAACCAGTCAGAAACAACTGTCGTACCTCCTGTCACAGAGGAAAAATCTCCTCCCGCCTCTCTTGTAACAGGGGCGGATTCTCCCGTAATTGCAGATTCATCTACAGATGCAACACTTCGATGATCTCTCCATCGTTCGGAATCACCTCTCCGGTCTTTACAAGCACGATATCTCCTTTTTTCAGTTCAGAAGCATTGATCACTTTCTCTTCTCCATTTGCCAGAAGCAGTCTTGCTTTTGTATCCTGCTTTGTCTTTTTCAAAGAAGCTGCCTGTGCCTTTCCTCTTCCTTCTGCAACGGACTCTGCAAAGTTTGCAAATAACACGGTCACAAACAGTACGACTGTTACAACTCCGTTGTACACGCGATATTCTTCACTTCCGCCAAACAGTGTTGGAAACACTGTCAGGATTAGAGTGAACAGAAATCCGATTTCTACGACAAACATGACCGGATTTTTTATCATGTAGCGCAGATCCAGTTTCTGAAATGCGCCCAGAATGGAGGATCTTAAAATATCCTTTGTAATAAATTTTGTCTTATCTTTCTTAGCCATGTTGGATTCTCCTTTCCGCTCATTTTCTACTGCCATAAGGACAGATGCTCAGCTACCGGTCCAAGTGCCAGCGCCGGGAAAAAGGTCAGAGCGGCAAAAATGTATACAATAAATACAAGAATGATCATAAAAGTTACATTATCTGTCTTTAGCGAACCGATTGATTCGTTCACTTTCTTTTTCGCCAGCAGAGATCCTGCGATTGCAAGCTGTGTACAATGGAAAAATATCTTCCAAAGAACATTGCCAGCCCGGTCGTGATATTCCAGAATACACTGTTGTCGGCCAGTCCCTCAAATCCGGAACCATTGTTCGCCGCAGAAGAGGCAAACTCGTACAGAACCTGACTCAGTCCGTGATATCCCGGGTTCGTAATGCCGCTTGTTCCTGCCTGTGTTGCCACACCCAATGCAGAAAATCCAAGAATTAAAAGTGGATGAATCAAAATCACAAGCGCCACCAGCTTCATCTCTCTGCCTTCAATTTTTTATTCAGATATTCCGGTGTACGTCCTACCATCAGGCCACAGATGAAAACTGCCAGGATCACATACATAACCATATTCATCAGACCCACACCTTTTCCGCCGAACACACAGTTAAGCATCATGTGGAGCATTGGAACAAGACCGCCAAGCGGTGTCAGTGAATCATGCATGTTGTTAACAGTTCCTGTTGTAAAGGATGTTGTCACCGTTGTAAATATTGCAGACTGCGCGATTCCAAAGCGAGTTTCTTTTCCTTCCATATTTCCTGCCTGTGCAAGTCCCAGTGAATGAGTCACCGGATTTCCTGCCATCTCAGCAGAATAGCAGATTACAAGTCCTACTACAAAAAGGATGGACATTGCTCCGAAAATCACTGCTGCCTGTCTTCCCATCAGCATTGGCTTACCAAACTGTTTTGGTGCAACTGCTTTTCTCGCTGCATTTTCTTTTTCTGTTGTCATGGATCATATGGCCAAATGCTACAACGCAAGAGCCCGGAAGTATCATCATGGAAATCTTTCTATTATATTAGAAATAACAGTCGGGTTTCTCAAACGGTGTCGCTGAGTTTGCACCGAAGAATCCACCTCCGTTTGTTCCCAGATGCTTGATTGCTTCCAGTGCGGCTACCGGTCCAAGTGCAGATCCTGCATCTTTCCTTCGATTGTCTGTATCGTTTCATTTGCCTGTAATGTCTGCGGCACTCCCTGACTTACCAGAAGAAGACCGATTACAAACGAAAACGGAATCAGGATTCTGGTCGTTACGCGGATCACATCTTCATAAAAGTTTCCCATCTTTCTTCCGGAAACTCCGCGGCAAAATGCCATACATGCTGCATAACCGCTGGCAGCTGAGGTAAACATCATAAAAATGATCACACACAACTGACTTCCGTAAGAAAGACCGCTTTCTCCTGCATAATGCTGCAGGTTTGTATTTGTCATAAAACTGATGATCGTATTGAAGGAAAGACTTGCCTCCATTCCATCAGCTCCGTTCGGATTTAAAAACAGCAAATTCTGTAATCGTAAAATCAAATAACCGATAAATACCATTACTGCATTTGCCAGTACTAAAGACATCGCGTACTTTTTCCAGCCCATGTCTTCTCGTTTGATTCCGCAAATTTTATATAAAAAATTGTCGATCGGATTGAACATCTTATCCGCAAATGTTTTTTGCTTTGTGGCAATGTGATACATATATTTTCCCATCGGAATGACCAGTATCAAGAAAATTGCCAGTGTGAGTATAATCTGTAACATCTCTCTTCCTCCTGTTGCTGTCCTTTCTCTTTTCTCACAATTTCTCCGGATGTATCAGCGCATACACAAGATATCCGGCAAGTAATAAAACTAAAATTCCAAGAACGATCATCTTTATATCCTCCTATTTTTCTTTTGGATTGATCAGCGATTCACAAAAATTCGCAAATAATTTTACACATCCAAAACAAATAATTAAAATTCCTAGTGCAATTAAATCCATCATATTTTTTTCCTCCTTGCTGTTCCCTATTGTAGGACATTGCAAATAAAATCTGTATTAAGCTGAAATGGATTCGTATAAAGATGGTATAAAGATTCGGGTGAAAAAAAGGGGGATTGTGAAACACCTTCTCTTGAATTAGCATTTAAAATTGCAGAAATATTTGAGGTTTCGATCGACAAAATTTTTGAATATAGGAAGGAGAACTAATATGAATGAACAAACTATAATTTTATTTTTCTTATTGTTTCATTAGGTGTAACACTCAGCCTATATATTTTTAAAGCTAAGAAACAGATGAATTATATGGGGGATGAACGGTGGGAAATGATACAACTAAAATCATACAGAATTGCCAGTATCTCCACTTGGCTTTTAATAATAGTACTTTTAATTTTGCCCATTTTCGTAGACAGCCAATCTACAATCACCATACAACGACTAACCATTTTTTGTCTATTTTACATTGGAGCCCGTAATCTTCTTGAACTTTCTGCAATAATATATTTTGATAAACAATTATAAATAAGTTTTGAACTCAGTAGATACGGACGTTCCGCCTTCTGGAAGAACCGTCGAATTGCTTCCTGCATTTTTTATCGCGGTTAATATTCTGGCATTGACCTCTTCGTCCCAAAAGTATACCTTGTTACATTTGCAGATTCCCCCGAAATCTTAAGAAACTCAGTGGCTTTTTATAACATTCTATAGTATGCTAAAAACAAAAAGGAGTTTTGCACAATGTTTCACAACAAAGTAGTTGTCATCACAGGCGGCGCACAAGGTATTGGAAAATGTATTGCCGAAGAATTTAAAAAGAACAACGCTTTTGTCTGTATCATCGACAAACAGCCAAATGATTACTTTGTCGGCGATTTGGCTGAAAAAGAAGTTCTGCACCGCTTTGTGGAAACAGTAATTGCTGACTATGGCAAGGTAGACTATCTGATCAATAACGCACTGCCGCTAATGAAAGGGATCGAGGAATGTTCCTATGAAGAATTTAACTACGCTTTAAAAGTAGGCATAACAGCGCCATTCTATCTTACAAAGCTTTTTCTTCCGTACTTTGCTCCTGATGCGGCAATTGTAAATATCTCTTCCTCCCGGGACCGTATGAGTCAGCCACAGACTGAAAGCTACACTGCTGCTAAAGGCGGTATAGCAGCTCTTACGCACTCCCTTGCTGTCAGTCTTGCCGGGAAGTTCGTGTAAATTCAATATCTCCCGGTTGGATCGATACCGCTTACACAAAATATGACGGTGCAGATGTGATTCAACACCCTGCCGGCCGCGTTGGGAATTCCCTGGATATTGCCAATATGGTACTATACCTTTGTTCCGATAAAGCAGGTTTTATCACTGGGGAAAATATATGTATTGACGGCGGCATGACGAAGCAGATGATATACCACAATGATTATGGATGGACTCTGAATCAGGAAAATAATTGAGAAAGAGGGGCGTATCACAATACATGATACCCCCACTTTGAAACCTTAAGTATTACATTTTCCGAACACAACCACTTCTGATTTACTGATATTTTTCATTCTATAAAATCCTAATCTAAAATCTTTCCGCCAATCGAAACTGTCACGACCTGCCATGGAATAAATTTTCCGCTGTTTTGCAGTGCTTTCTTTGCCGCCATTTCCAGGCTCCGCAGCATGGCACTTCCATACGAAGAATTGTTACACTCTGAATCTCATTTTCCGCAATGATCTGTGTCAGCTTCTCACTGTAATCTCCTTCATCCAGCTTAGGACATCCAATAAGTGTTACTTTTCCACGCATAAACTCCTGATGTACATTTGCGTATGCATAAGCTGTACAATCTGCAGCAATCAACAGTTTCGCCCCATTAAAATACGGTGCATGTACCGGAACCAGTTTGATCTGGCATGGCCACTGTGCCAGCTGTGACGACTGTGCGGCACACTTTTGCTCGGTATTATGACCGCTTTCTGGATGAAGCTGTCTCATTCGCTGTCCCGGACAGCCGGAAAATTCTGTCGTTGACTGCTCTGCTTTTTTTCTCTGGTTTTCCAGCACTGCCTGCTCATCGTATGGGGCAGCCTCCCGCTCCACAAAACGGATTGCTCCTGTCGGACACTGCGGCAGACAGTCACCCAGACCGTCACAATAATCATCTTAACAGTTTTGCCTTTCCATCGACCATCCCGATTGCACCTTCATGACATGCAGCTGCACAGACTCCGCATCCGTTGCATTTTTCTTCATCTATCTGAATAATTCTTCTGATCATCTTGATTCCTCCCTTGTTTTTGTAGTTCAAGTATAGTACAATCAAGGCAATATTTCGGTTGTTATAACCACAGAAGGAAGATTTTATGAAAAAAGTTCAGACCCCTCTGTTTCAGGGAATTACAGAAAATGAATGGAACGAAATGCAAAACTGCAGTTGCATGCGTCAGCAGTCTTTTGAAAAAATGAACTTATTTTTCGAATGGGAGAATCCGTCCGAGAAATCGGAATTGTTCTGACGGGAAGTGTTAATATCGAAAATGTAGATCTCTGGGGAAATAAAAGTCTGCTGAGCAACATCTCGGCAGGACAAGTATTTGCAGAAACCTACGCTTTTTGTCAGGAGCCTTTGATGGTGAATGCAGTAGCCGCTGAATATACAAATCTTCTTTTCCTGAATCTGGAGACTTTGATGCAGCCCCGCTATAAAGATACTCTCTGGACGGACAAGATCATGCAGAATCTCCTTCGAATTTCCATTTACAAAAATCTCATCCTGTCCAACCGGATTTTCTGCACAACCCCAAAGACCATCCGGGGACGTCTGCTGATCTATCTGTCCTCTCAGGCGTCCAAAGCCGAAAGCACGGTCTTTCAAATTTCTTTTAACCGACAGGAACTGGCAGATTATCTCAACCTGGATCGCAGTGCCCTCTCGAAAGAACTTGGAAAAATGCGCGACGAAGGAATTCTGGAATTCCGCAAGAATCAATTCGTTCTTCACCAGCTGCCGGAGTAGTCTGTTCTCTCAGACTACTTCCCATCTGTAAACCTATACCTGATCAGATGAGATGAAGTCCACCTCTGAAAGTACGAGTTGCGGAATGTCCGGATCGCTATACCTCTTTCACTGTTACAGTTACCTGATCTCCAGGCTGTTTTCCAATCTTGTTTCTAATTTCTTTTCGGATTCCAATAATATAACAAATGCTACCGTCTGGATTTTTAACTCCCATATTTACAATATTAGAATTTAGAGAGTAATACTCGTTTCTATGTTTCATAGAGATGAAAACAAAGCGGGGCTGCCATCACAGCCCCGTAAAACCTCACTTTGTCACTGCGCCACCCGCAACATACGATATCCAATCCCCACATGTGTCTGGATATATTTCGGCTGAGATGGATTTTCTTCAATCTTCTTTCTGAGCGTTGCCATAAACACCCGCAAAGAAGCTACATCATTGTCCCAGGCACTTCCCCAGATTTCTTTCGTAATATATGTATGAGTCAATACCTTTCCAACATTTTTTGAAAGCAAAATCAGAAGTTTATATTCCGTGGATGTCATATGCAGTTCCTGCCCCTTTAAATACACACAGCCGGACACATAATCAATCCGCAGGTCTCCATTGACAAATTCTTTTTCTTCCTGAGATGAGCTGGATTCCATATACTGAAGTCTTCGCAGGATCACACGCAGTCTTGCCAGAAGCTCCTCTACAGAAAACGGCTTGGTCAGATAGTCATCCGCACCTGCATCCAACGCCTCAATCTTATCCCTGTCCTTCACTTCCGCGCCACTCGATCACTACTAATCGGCAGATTTGACCAGGGAACGGATTTTTTGATTCACTTCCACTCCATTCCATGTCCGGAAGCCCCAGATCCAGAAGCATGATATCCGGTTTCTGAGACGCTGCTTCCAAAATTGCCTGAGCACCGTTGGCCGCCGTATGGAAACGGTAATCCTGTGTCTCTAATGTAGTTGTAATCAAGTTTCTTACTGCTGTATCATCTTCTACCGCTAAAATCAATGGTTTATTCATTCAAAGTAACCTCCTCTGCCTGCAGTGTAAATGTAAAAATCGTACCATGTGGAACATTATCTGCTACCTGAATCGTTCCCCCATGCGCCTGTATGATCGACTTACAGAGGAACAGCCCCAGTCCAAGACCTCTTCTGCTGTCTGCAACTTTACTGTCTGCAGTATAAAACATATCAAAAATCTTTTCTTTTGCACAATCCGCAATTCCTTTTTCCATTATCTGCAATGGAAATCGCGATCATCTGATTTTCTTTTCTTGCATAGATCTCTATTTTAGAGCCTTTCGGCGTATATTTCAATGCATTGTCCACAATATTAATAATAACCTGGATGATGAGACGGGAATCCATTTTTGCCAGAAGCAGCTCTTCCGAATGAATAAATTTCAATTCATAGTCCGAATGATCCCGCTGATGTGTTTCAGCGCCCCCTCAATCACCTCATCCACCAATTCGATCTGCAGATTCAGATTCATAGTCCCGTCTTCCAGCCGCGTCACAGACAGAAGATTTTCCACCAGATTGATCAGCCACATGGAATCATCATAAATTCCTTTATAAAGCTGTTTTTGCTTCTCTTCACCAAGCGCTGACGCACTGTTCAGAAGAATCCCTGCACTTCCCGAAATACTCGTCAGAGGCGTCCGAAGATCATGAGAAATCGAACGCAGGAGATTTGCTCTTAACTGCTCATTCTTTGCCTGTGCAAGCGCTTCTTCCCGTTTTCTGTTATAGCCCTCTTTTTCCAATGCCAGTGCACATTCCCCTAAAATGGATAAAATCAGGTTCTGTTCATAGACATCCATCATCATCCCTTCCAGAGCAATTCCGATCACGCCATAGACCATGTCTTCGTTTCGGATTGCCAGATACAGGCAATGTGCATCCGGATACTGATCCATTCCTGTTCCTGCGCGTTTTCGATTCTCGAACACCCACTGCGCCAGCCTGCCGTTCCCGCTGCTGCAAGTATAACATCTTGGCTGCACCAGGTTCTGCCATACAAAACCTGGGCTCAGAAAGTATTCCATCCTCTGCCCGATAATATATCACATTTTTTCCCATCATGCGCATCAGATGCCTTGCAGTCTCTTCAATCATCTCATCCGCATTCTTCGCCTTCTGGAGCATCTGATTCGTCTCCAACAGGATGCGGGTACGTAAAGCCATCTGCTCAGCCCGATACCCCTGCTTACGGATTTGTATGGTCAAATTACTGACGATCACGGCTGCAATAAACACCGTTACAAATGTCACTGGATACCCGTAATCATACGAAAAAAACGTAAATCTTGGATCTGTAAACAAAAAATTAAACAACAACACACTGAGCAGCGAATAGCATACGCTCCATCCTCTGTTGACCGTAATGATTGCAATGATCAGAACCCCTAAAATGTATACAATAATGATATTTTCTTCTGAAAATCCAAGATACCGGAATAAATATCCAATTCCAGTTGCTATAAAAAGGATCCCTGTCATTACCAGCAGCCCTTTTAAAAATCTTTCCCAGATTTTCATCTGTTCCTGTTTCATATCTTCGCTCCCATATTTTTCACTTCCTGTCAAATTTAACACTTCATATCTAAAAACTGCATGAAAACTTTTTTTGGTTCCATTAAAATCTTATAAAGATTCTTTCTCTGCTACACTAGTATATTTAAATATGAAGACAATATCAACACATTATGACAGATAAAAATAAAAAAAACGGTCATGCCGAATATAACATGACCGCTGTATACTATATTATGACAGAAAAAAAATATTGTGCTGTCCCTTTTCCTATTCTTCGATAACTCCGCCATTTGCTTCGATCAGACCATTGATATACGCACTTCCCAGCGCCCGGTCAAAAAGACCATATCCCGGCTTTCCGCTCTCTCCCCAGATCATGCGTCCATGATCCGGACGGAAATATCCTTCAAATCCCGTTTCAACTAGCGCCTTCACGATCGCATTCATATCCAGAGAACCTTTTTTGCGTCAAGTGACCTGACTCTTCAAACGATGTGTCCGGAAGAATCTTCACATTCCTGATATGCATAAAGCCGATACGCCCCATTGCGGAATATTTACGCACCATTGCAGGGATATCATTGTCAGGGGAGCTTCCAAGCGAACCTGTGCAAAGACACAGACTGTTTGCCGGGCTGTCCACGATCGACAGATAACGATCAATATTTTTCTCACATGTAATCACCCTCGGCAATCCAAAAATCGGATACGGAGGATCATCCGGATGTAATGCCATCACGACATCGCATTCTTCTGCCACAGGGATCACCCGTTTCAGAAAATATTCAATATTCGCCCACAGCCCTTCTTCTCCAAGCTCTCCATATGCCCGGATCAATTCACGCACCTCATCCTGTGTGTAGCTGGCATCCCAGCCAGGCAGATGGATATCATCTTTCAGTGGATCCAGCCCTTTCAGCTGATCCCAGTACATCACAAGACTGGTAGATCCATCCTCAGCTTCTTTATCCAACTGGGTTCGCGTCCAGTCAAAAACCGGCATAAAATTATAAGTAATACATTTGATTCCGTACTTCGCACAGCGCTGGATCGACTCACAGTAATTTTCAATATGACGGTCGCGTTCCGGTCTTCCAAGTTTAATCTCTTCTGTGACAGGAATAGACTCTACCACATCAAATACCAGACCATTTGCCGCACATTCATCAACCAGATGTTTGATGCTCTCTTCCGGCCATACTTCTCCCGGCTTCACATCATACACAGCAGAAACAATCGAACGCATTCCCGGAATCTGACGGATTTTATCGAGTGTGACCGGATCACTGTCTCCATACCAACGAAATGAACTCTTCACTTGAACTACCTCCTATACTCTTACTTTCACCACAATTTTCTTTACGTGACAGGAACCATTTGC
>ENA-OQAN01001270-OQAN01001270.1-human-gut-metagenome-genome-assembly--contig:-NODE-1270-length-11405-cov-1.633002_pt1 | contig 11405 bp, 14 predicted proteins | sample MGYA00242735_ERZ504527 | MGnify/ENA primary metagenome ERZ504527 (study PRJEB26092, sample SAMD00036230) | human gut metagenome | host: Homo sapiens | study: EMG produced TPA metagenomics assembly of...
GCGTGATTCTGGTCAGAGAAGCTGACATATTCCTATCAGAATCACTGCGCATCCTCGCGGAGCGTTATCTCAGTCGGAGATTGGACTCCCACTGAGACAAATTTGCTATTACTCACCACCTGAAGAGGTGGGATCTTCTCGACTGAGATAAAAGTTCCTATAAAAAGTGTATAAACAGAGTCTGCTCTGTTTTCTTGATAATTTTCTCCTTCTATGTTATACTACGCATAGAATTAAACCGAAGGGATTTTTAAGAAAATGAGTGAAATATTATCGAAGCAGCAACTGAAGTCAAAAGAGACGAAAGCTAAGATTTTCCGAGCTGCAAAACACATTTTGCAGAAGCACGGATATGAAGCGCTCTCTATCAAAAATATCTGTGAAGAAGCCGGCGTTTCTAACGGAAGTTTTTATCATCATTTTAAGACTAAAGATGATCTGCTTTCCTACTATATTGAAGAGCAGCCGAATATTAACCCAGATCTTCTTGATATACCAAAGAGTGCTGATGAAGTTAAATCTGCCATTGTATATGTCTACCTGAATTATGTGCATTATTGCCAGGAACTCGGCGTTGAATTTATGGCGAATTATTATACTCCGAAAAACCAGTCTCTGAACCCATTGATCCGTACCGAACGTCCGTACCCGATCGTGACTTGTCACACAAATTATCTGCAGAAATGTATACGGTGCCGGAATTCCGAATTTCCCCGAATCAGGATATTGAGGATATCACGACAGATATTCGTATGATCGTTATTGGGAAATGTTTTCGAAGGTGCCTGAAAGAGGGAACGCAGATTTTGAGGGAAATATGGCACGTTCGCTCGGAAAATATCTGGACAGTACATTAGATTAGATCCGGAGGTTTCTGGAATGAGATGTTGTTTTATTATAAATCCAAATTCCCGCTCCCAAAGAGGAAGGGCAATCTGGGAAGAGGTACAAAAAGAATTAGAAAAGAGTCAGATAAAATATGAGATTTATCTGACGGAACGGAGAAAAAATGCGACAGCGATCGCAGCGATGCTTACGGCTGACCAGGAGGAAAAGACTCTGGTCGTTCTGGGTGGAGACGGAACGGTAAATGAAGTGTTAAACGGAATACAAAATTTTGAAAATGTGATCCTGGGATATATTCCGACTGGATCCAGTAATGATTTTGCAAGAGGAATGAAGATTCCAAAAGATCCCGTCAAAGCACTTCATCTTGTTCTGCATCCGCAGGCAATACAGAAGATGGATATCGGTGTCGTAGATTATGGAGAGAAAAGCAGACGGTTTGCAGTCAGTGCGGGAATCGGATTTGATGCGATCATTTGTCATCAGGCAAGTGTTTCGAAGTTGAAGGCGGCGCTGAATAAGATCAGACTTGGAAAGCTGACTTATGCAGGAATCGCAATCGACAGATTGATCAAAGATGATTCCGTGCGGGCGGAGATCGAACTGGACAAAAGGAGAGACACCAAGGTTGATTCAGTGATACTATTTTGTGGCAGTCCAGAATCAGCCGTATGAAGGCGGCGGATTTAAATTCTGTCCGGAGGCGGATCCGGAGACAGAAAACTGGATGTGATCGTAGTATCCGGTCTGAAAAGATGGCAGGTGATCAGAACACTGCTTCTGGCATTTCAGGGAAAACATGTAGGACATAAAGGCATTTCCATTTTCCGGTGCGAAGAAGTAAAAATCCGGTTTTCTCAGGCAAGAGCGGTGCACACGGACGGAGAGGCAGTATTTTGAAAAAAGAAATCCGGATGCATGTACTGCCGCAGCAGGTGCGGGTGATTACATCATAAAGGGGTGCGAGGAATATGTGGAGATATTTGACAGGATGTATCCTGATCGTAATTGGCGCGTATTTTTATATGATTTTCCCGGGAATGGGAAGAAAACGGGAGATTCTGGAAATTCAGAGGAACACAGTGGGCGCATAGAGGGCTGCATGATAAAAAGATCGGAATTCCGGAAAATTCGATGGCGGCTTTTCGGGAAGCAATACGGGCAAACAAAGGAATTGAGTTGGATGTACATCTGACAAAAGATAAGAAGATAGCAGTATTCCATGATGATTCTCTGAAGCGGATGTGCAAAGTCTCCGGAACAATAGAGGAGAAGACATGGGAGGAGCTGAAAAACCTCCGGCTTCTTGAGACTGCAGAGCCAATTCCGCTGCTTGAGGATGTTCTGCATCTTGTGCAGGGGAAAGTTCCGATCCTGATCGAGGTAAAGCTGCTGACAGAAGATATGGAAATCTGCCGTTGTCTGGCAAAGACGATGGAAGATTATAAGGGAACGTTCCTGGTACAGTCATTTAACAGCCTGGTACTGCAGTGGATGAGAAAGAATCAAAAGCAGATTTTGCGGGGACAGTTGTCTTCCGATCTTGTAAAAAGTGAAAAGACACCGCATTATTTTTTCAGATTCTGCGTAAAATATTTATTGAGCAACTGTATCTGCAGACCGGATTTCATCTCTTATAAAATGGAGGACAGCAAGAACCTGAGTCTGTGGATGCAAAAACATATTTTTCATGTACCAATCGCGGCATGGACACTGCATGGAGAAGAGATGCTTCAGCGTGCAAAGAGCAGATTTGATATGTACATTTTCGAAAAAAATTAGAAGAAATAGAAAGAAAATCAAAAGATTTGTTAAGGTTTTATGAATCGCCTTGTTGATTAAAAAAAATCGTGCTATAATCGGGGCAGTTAAAAAGTATTATGTTTTACAAATTAAGGGAGCGGTCAGAATGAACAGGAGCAGTGCATTGAAAATTTTATAAAAAAATATAAACATGCATGGGTATTCCTGTATGCGTTTATCTATATGCCGTGGTTTATGTATCTGGAAAAGCATATTACAGCAGATTCTGAGTATCATGTGATCCACTCCGTACTGGATGATAAGATTCCGTTTGTTGAGTATTTTATTGTACCGTATCTGCTCTGGTTTGTGTTTATTGCTGCGGTATTCCTCTATTTTTTCTTTACAGATGTAGAGGGGTTCTATAAGCTGGCGAAGCTCAGTTTTATCGGAATGACGATTTTTCTTTTGATTTCTACGGTGTTTCCGAACGGACTGACATTAAGACCGGTCGTATTTCCCCGGGATAATATATTTACAGATATGTCAGGATGTTGTATCTGGCAGATACCCCGACGAATGTATTTCCGAGTCTTCATGTGTTCAATTCTCTGGCTGCATGTATTGCAATCGCACAGAGTGAGCAGCTGAAGAAGCATCCGGTGATCAGCAACGGAGCCTATATTTTAGCAGGACTGATCATCCTTGCGACGATGTTTTTAAAACAGCACTCCGTCATTGATGTGATGGGAGCTGTGCTGATGGCATATACACTATATCAGTTTGTGTATGCGACAGAGAAAAAGAAAGTGCCAAGCGTGTCAAGAAGCAGAGAGTTTGGATAGGAAGTTCAGAGTATCATAACAAGGGTCATTGTGAAATGGAGCAATGGCTCTTTTTGTTGTGCAGAAACAGAAATTGAAAGAACACTGCGAAAATGATACAATGTGGAAAAAGTGTACAATATGGAGGAGTTTATGGAACGACAGAAGATATTGATCGTAGAGGATGATGCGGATATCAGTGCTCTGCTGGTCAAAATTATGGAAGGGGCAGGATATCAGGTGCGGCAGGCATTTTTCCGGAACAGAGGCATTATTTTGTATGGAACGGGAATTACCGGGCTGTGTGCTGTTGGATCTGATGCTTCCGGGGATGACAGGAGAAGAGGTGTTGGAGCAGATCCGACAGGAACAGAAAAAAGAGATGCCTGTGCTGATCTTATCAGCGAAAGTGTCAGTGCAGGACAAGGTAAAGCTGCTTCGGCTTGGCGCTGACGATTATATTACAAAACCATTTGATCCAGAGGAAGTAATTGCAAGAGTAGAAGCTGCCATGCGGCGTTATACAAAAGAAGCACAGAATATGGAAGCAGAACAGGAGGTTTTTCGATACAAAAATCTGAGCTTATATCCACAATCCCGAAAAGTTGAAGTATCAGGCATTGAGCTTCCACTGACCATGCATGAATATGATATTTTGTATTTGCTGATCCAGAATCCACAGAAGGTATACTCCAGAGAACATCTCTATGAGCAGGTCTGGAAAGGCGGGTACTATGGGGAAGACAATACGGTCAATGTGCATGTCAGCAATCTGCGCAAAAAGATCCAGAAGGCAGACAAAGAAGAATCTTATATTAAAACAGTCTGGGGAATCGGGTTTAAGCTGGAGTAATCTTTATAGTTTCTTTAAACTTTCTTGAGGACTCCTTAAAACAGAAAACGGTATACTACGAATGGAAACAGGGGAAACACAAAAAGGAGAAGGAAAGTTGAGAGAACGAGTCATAGAAACAACACAGATTACAAAGACATATGGAAAAGTCCTGGCACTCGATCATGTGGATATCTGCGTAAAGCGAGGAGATATTTACGGGCTGATCGGGGATAACGGAGCCGGAAAGTCAACACTTTTGAAGCTTCTGGCAGGGCATAGTGCGGCATCCACAGGAGAGATCAGGCTGTTTGGAGAACAGGGAGAGAAGGAACTGCAAAGGGCGAGACGGCGCAGTGGAGTGATGATCGAACAGCCGGGCTTTTTCGGAAACCTGACAGTGGAAAATAATATGGAATATTATCGGATCCAGAAGGGAGTTCCGGGAAAAGAAAAAGTAGAAGAGATGCTTCGCATGACGGGCATCTGGGAAAAAAAGAAAGTGCCGGTGCAAGACTCTTTCCATGGGAATGAAACAAAGACTGGGACTGGCGATGGCGATGCTCGGAGAGCCGGAGCTGTTGATCTTAGATGAACCGATCAACGGACTGGACCCCAGTGGGATTGTAGAATTCAGACAGCTTTTAAAGCGTCTGAACGAAGAAAAGAAGATCACGATTCTGCTTTCCAGTCATATTCTGACAGAACTGCAGCAGCTGGCAACGGTATATGGCTTTTTAAGTAAGGGAAGATTACTGGAACAGATCACTGCGGAAACCCTGCATGAACGATGTACGGATTCTGTGGAGATTACAGTGTCAGACGTGCAGCAGTATGCCGTATTTCTGGAAGAACAGTTATCAGGAGAAGGATACAAAGTACTTTCGGATGGGAAAATCCGTATTGTAAATCCAAAACAGGATATTGAAGTCTACAGCAGGCTTGCAGCAGAACATGGAATTTTTATCCGGGAGCTGACCAGAAAACAGGCATCTTTGGAAGCGTATTACATGAATCTGAAGAAGGGGGGGAATCAGGGATGTTAAATTATATAAAAAGTGAATGCTACAGAGTGATGCACAGCCGCTCGACTTATGTGATGACAGGAATTATGCAGTATTGCCGGTGTTGTTTCATATTATTTTGTATGTGACAGGTGTGGCCAGTAGTACAACGCAGGATTTTCCCTATGATATTACTTCTTTTTCATTCAGTTTTCTGGCAGGAAGTCCGATGCTTTTTACTTATGCAGGGCTGATTGTTGCAGCAGTTTTGTATGAGGAGGAACATAAAAACGGAAATATGAAAAATGCAGTGGCGTTTGGGATTTCCAGAGAAAAGCTGTTTTTGGGGAAATGCATGACTGCAGTTTTGACGGCAACGGTTATAATGGCGCTGGTATTGACTGCCTATATAGGAAGTGCATGGTTCTTGTTAGAGCATACGGGACCGACAAGCCTGAAAATTATTTTAACCGAGATTCCGGCAGTGTATGGAACAGCAGTTGCATCTATGATCCTGGGGATCGCACTTCTGGCATATTTCAAAAATGAGGTGATGGCAGCAATGCTGTGGGCAGTAATTGTATATGCGATACCGAGAGTGTTACTGTTGGCTGGAATGGTTTTACTGGGACAATGGGGCATAGAATTTTTGTGGGATTTTGCACAGCTTCTGCCTGCGAATCTGTTTCAGTTTGGAGCCAAGGTCAATATGTCTCATTGTGAAGTGCTGTGGAAGACTTCCCAGGGAATGACAAAATGTGTGATTGTGGGAATCGTGGGAACAGTGCTTGCGATAGTGGCAGGAATTGTAATGCTGCGGAAAAAAGAGGTATAAAAGGAGAATGAAACATGGAACGAGATATTTTATTGCTTGGCAATCCCAGACTGTATGAGATTTCAGAGGAGGTGAAACGTGAGGAATTAGAAGAACTGCGCTCTGTTTTTACGGATATGTTTGATTGTATCAGAGGTATCCGACGAGATTATGGGTTTGGACGGGCAATTGCGGCACCACAGATTGGGGTACAGAAGCGGCTGATTTGTATTTTGACAGATCAGCCTTATGTCATTATCAATCCCCGGTTAGAATTTGTGGGTAATGAAATGATGGAGCTGATGGATGATTGTATGTCATTTCCAAATCTTCTGGTTCGGGTCAGACGCTATCGCCGCTGTATTTTACACTATCTGGACGAGAACTGGAAAGAACAGGAAATGTATCTGGAAGACGATATGTCTGAACTGATTCAGCATGAGTACGATCATTTGGATGGTATCCTGGCCACAATGCGGGCAATTGATAACAAGTCTTTTGTGATAAAACAATAGACAATTCTAATTTGAGCGAGAAAGGGATGAGAGAGATCAAATTACATCAGATATTTACGAAGGAGGGAAAGAGAAAATCATGAAATCTATTTTAATGATCGGTCAGTCAAATATGGCAGGAAGAGGATTTATAAATGAAGTACCGATGATCTGTAATGAAAGAATCCTAATGCTTCGCAATGCAGGATGGCAGATGATGGCGGAACCCATCAACTATGACCGTCCGAATGCAGGAATCGGGCTTGCGGGTTCCTTTGCTGCGATGTGGTGTATGGAGCATGAGGGAGAACAGATCGGGCTGATTCCATGTGCGGAAGGGGGAAGTTCACTGGATGATTGGGCAGTGGACAAAAATCTGTTCAAGAATGCAGTGATACAGGCTGGATTTGCGATGCAGGACAGTGAACTGATCGGTATCTTGTGGCATCAGGGCGAAAGTGACAGTTACGGAGGTGGTTATCAGACGTATTATAAAAAATTACAGGTGATTATTGAGTCACTCCGAAAAGAATTAAACGCATTCGAAGTTCCTTTGATTATTGGTGGATTAGGGGATTTTTTAGGAAAGAACGGATTTGGTCTGAATTGTACAGAATATGAACTTGTGAATGAACAGTTGTTAAAGTTTGCGAGAGAACAGGAGAATAGCTGCTTTGTGACTGCAGAAGGTCTGATTCCCAATCCGGATGGAATTCATATGGATGCGGTTTCGCAGAGAAGATTTGGTGTGCGCTATTATGAAGCATTTGTTAAAAGAGAGCATGTGCTAAAGCCGATAGAAAATGAGATGGAATTGTTGGAGCGATGCATCAGCGGACCACATACAAAAAGGGAAAAAATGTATCTGGCAATGGCAGAATTTGCAGCGGGGAAAATGACAGATGAGGAATTTGGCGAACGAATGAGAGTGATCACAGTAAGTTCAGAAGCGATGGAGGAATAGATGTGCTATGGGTATTATTTAGCGTTGCAATCGTGATCGCAGTTTACTTTGCCACTCGTTTTTTCTTATTAAAAAAAGCAATGAAAGAGGCAAATCGGGAGTTTCAGGATATTCTGAAAGATATACAGCAGAATCAGATCCTTCACATGGCGATGCCGGATAAAGAGCTGGAAAATATGGCGCAATCTGTCAATCAGGCATTGGAACAGATTCGAACAGAGCGTCAGGAGTATGAAAAGCGAGAGCGGGCATTTCAGTCAGAGATTGAGAATATCAGTCATGATCTGCGTACCCCGTTGACTGTGGTATTGGGATATTTAAAGCTGATGAAGGGACAAAAGGAGACGGACATGGAGATGGTGGAGACGATCGAGCGGAAAGCAAAGACCATGCAAAGACTGGTGACAGATTTCTATGATTTGTCCCGACTTAGTGCCAGAGATTATGAAGTGGAGATCAAGGAAACAGATGTAGGAAGGATTCTTAGGGAATCACTGATGGATAGTTATCATATTTTAGAAAAACGCGCGTTGGAGCTGGAGGCGGAGATTCCGGAGCATATCATAGAAGTGTTAGGGGATGCATCGGCGTTGGAGCGTATTTTTTTAAATTTGATTCAGAATGCAGGACGATATGCACAAAGTTTTTTGCATGTGTTTGTAAGAGAGCAAAAGCAGCAGGTGTGGATCTGTTTGAAAATTGAGTCCTTCAATGTGACAGAGGCAGATGTGGAGCATTTGTTTGAACGATTTTACAGGAAAGACCGGGCAAGAACACAGGAAGGAACCGGTCTGGGACTTACGGTAGCAAAGCAGCTGGCAGAAGCAATGGAAGCAAAATTGACTGCAGAACTGATCAGAGAGCCTGGAGGTGGGAAAGGAGAGATCATACCAAAACTGCGTTTTACATTAGAAATGAAAAAAGTAGAAAAATTTATGCAAAAGGAATAAAAATAAATAGAGTATTGCAATATTTTCGATTATAATGAAAGAAAAACATGTCGGAGGTATATGCAATGCGAGAGGAAAAAAAGAAAAAAAGAAAACGGATTCTTTCAGTAGTGCTTGCAGTGACAATGGGGATGTCCATGCTGACAGGATGTGGAGCATCTGAAAACAGCCAATCGGCAGAAACTGTCGAACTCAAAGGAGAGTATCAGCATCGCCTTTTGTGCAGGCTGAGATCAACAGCGATACGGTAGAGTGGATTTGTGCAGCGTATGCCGTATATACGCAATATAATCATAAGACTCTGGGTGTGATAGGCGGATTATCAGACCAGGAAAAGGAATCTTCGCAGGACAGAATCAAACTGACACTTTCAGAGGGCTGGGGAATCAATGGGCAGAGACGATGTGACAGAAGTCATCAATAAGCTGCTTATAAAAGGTCACAGGGAAACCTATTTAAAAACGGTGAAAAAATTGGAGAAGAAAGGCTTGCTGGAGCTTTCCACAGAAGAGGCTATGACAAATTTTTCCGAGGATGACGAGGAATTTGCGCGATATCAGGATGCTCATGAGATGTACACGCAATATGGAGAGCATGGAATGGATGGCTGGGATTACAGCAGAGCGCTTCAAGTGCTGGGGGACTGTTATCTTGCAGATATATCAATCTGGAAGAATGTCTGGATCTGTCTCTTCCGATCGCAAAAAAGCTTCAGAGTGCATTTACGAGCTGGGAAGAACTGGCAGACAGCTATATATATGGATATGCGTTCTGGCAGAATGAAACAGCGGACGATGTAGAAACGAAGTTTCGAATTCAGGCCTATGCGGAATTAGTAGAAATGGAAAACAGTCCATATTCGGTTGCGTATGATACCAAATTGGAGAATACCTGGAAAGATGGGGAGAAACGGAAAGAAGAACGCAAAGCGTATGAAATGTCAGATGGATATGTTCCCATCCGATGTACAGATACAGAAAGTGTTCAGGTACGTCTTCCGGAAGAATATGTGTTTGACAAAGAAGATTATGAAGAGTATGAAAATACCAAATTTACCAAACCATGTGGGGATGGAGACAGCATCTATATCAGTTATCAGGCAGAATTTCTGGATGACAGGAACAATGCAGAATTGCAAAAAAAATATTGGACAGAAGGAAATGCACAAGAGAAGGAAAATGCAGAAAAGAAGGGCGGTACTTATGAAGCAGGGGAAATCAAGTCACTTTCCGTCAAGGAAGACCTCACCGTTTTTTTATCTTGCTGAAAAAGAGGTGACGGAAGGCGGAACACAGCAGATTTCCTATCAGGCAGTGGCAGAAGTAGGGGGAAAATATCTGGTAAAATGCTATATCAGCGATGTGGCATCTCCGGGATATGAGCTGATGCTTGGCATGAATGAGGAAGCCCTGATAAAAGAACTGTTTTCTGATTTTAGGTGGTGAGCCTATGAATACACAGTGGGAATTGTATTTTCTGAGGCGGGAGATTGAGCGGCAGAAAATACAGAAACAGAGAAAGAAAAAGCGGCGCATATGGATTGCCGGTATAAGTGGACTGCTTGCATTGGTATTTCTTGCAGGCGGGATTTCTATGGTACGATTTTATAGAAGTGATTATGGAAAATTGAAGCGCGCAGCGGATCAGTATGATTTCAGACTGGCGGCAGTCAGGATGTCACAGTATGTGAATGAAAAATATGGAGAAGAGGTGTGCAGTTCCGGAGAGTTATCCGTCTCTCCCTGGGATCCATCCAATCTCCGATCTTATCTGGGGTTTCGGGCCGAATCAGAGGAGGATCCGGGCAAGGTGATCTATATGCTGTATTTGTCGAAAGAGAAAGTTGTGTATCTGGATACTTTTCAGTGGGAGGAGATTTCAGAAGATCTGATGCAGGAAGCTGCTGAGAAGACTGGAATTGATCAGGTGTGCTGTGACACGATGCAGTATTCGAGTGTGGAGCTGAGTGAGCCTTATTACTATTGTCCATGGGTGGCTGCAGGGGCATACATGACAGAATATGAAGGAAATCTGAAGCAGTTTTTTACAGAAGAGGTGAAGGTGCGTCAAGCTTTGCCTGATATAGAAAAATTGGGAGAACTTCGGATTAATGGGGCTTTTGCACTGTATTTTGGAGATTCTGCCGTACCGACCATGCGTGAACGGATTCAAAATCCAAATGTAGATTACCGAGAACAGTTTGAAACAGGGCTAAAAGCGATAGAAGAGAAATATCAGATCGATATTGCATCTGCTGTTTTGTTTCAAAGGGTATTTCTGGAGATGAAACAGGCAGTGACGGAAAAGGAGTCTTATTCGATTTTTCCGACGACATGGATGGAGTATGGAAAAGGGGAGACATTTTTCAGTCCGGCATATACACTTCTGAGCTTATCTTATGATCAGGTGTTTGAACCGAAAGCGGAAAAGGCAGCAGAAGGTGTGTATGTATTCTCAACCAATGGGAGAAGACGCATGACAGGGTATACCTGTAAAACAACAAAACCTCCAGAGGAAGTCCGTGATTTGGCAGAAAAAGAGCTCTCGGGATGGGAGTTTGATCAGACCTTGCTGTTCCATAGAAACGAGAATTACAGTACACAGGAATATCCGATTTCTTATGCCTTGGCAATTGATGCAGAGAAGCTGTATCCGGATCAGGAGATCTCTGTCATCGGATGGGATAATCTGGACTGGGCAGTGTGTCAGGCGAAAGAACAGAATCTATATCCGCCGAACCGTACTGCAAGAGCCACCTATCAAATGGAAGATGGGTTTATGGTATTTGGCGATACAGATGGATACGGAACGAAAAATTATGGGGATAAGCTGTATTCCATTTTGACCAGGTAATGGAGAGTGGCAGGCGGAAGGAGCGAAAAATTGGAAAAATATAAATAAAAGAGTGACCTGGAAGGATATCCGGAGTTTACT
>ENA-OQAN01001271-OQAN01001271.1-human-gut-metagenome-genome-assembly--contig:-NODE-1271-length-11399-cov-2.410664_pt1 | contig 11399 bp, 10 predicted proteins | sample MGYA00242735_ERZ504527 | MGnify/ENA primary metagenome ERZ504527 (study PRJEB26092, sample SAMD00036230) | human gut metagenome | host: Homo sapiens | study: EMG produced TPA metagenomics assembly of...
ATTCCGGCATTGATGGCAATCTTGACAGCTTCTTTCTTGGTTGCTGCAATGTGGTCGCGTGTACACAGATTGTTGATGTCTGCCCAGTCGGTTACAATCATACCGTCCCAGTTCAAATCTTCCTTCAGCCATTCGGTAAGCAATTCACGGTTAGCGTGGAAAGGTACACCATTGTCTACACCTGAGTTAACCATTACACTCAGTGCTCCCTGACGGATAGCTGCAAGGAACGGGGCGAAGTGCTTTTCGCGCATATCACTACGTGAGATAGAAGAAGGTGTACGGTCCTTACCCGAAACAGGAACACCATATCCCATGTAATGTTTCATGCAGCTGCCACATTATATTCGCCGATATGATTCGGATCACTTCCCTGAAAACCTCTGACAGAAGCCTTACCCATTTCTGCGTTTACGTAACAGTCTTCACCGTAGTTCTCCCACATACGCGACCAGCGTGGATCACGTCCTAGGTCGACTACCGGAGCATAGGTCCAGGGGATGCAGCCGGCTTTAGTTTCATATGCAGAAATTGCTGCTGCCTTTTCTGTCAGTTCACGATTGAAAGCTGCTCCATATTGATGCCTTGCGGGAACATGGTTCCATCGAGTGTATAGGTAGTTCCGTGAATCTGGTCGACACCATAGATACAAGGTATGCCGATTTCTTTCATGGACAAATCCTGAATCTGTTTGATTGCTTCAGCCCATTTTTCCTTTTTCTGTGCGACACTCAGCGGAACATTCAGCAATGAACCTACCTTATATTTACCAATTACAGTGTCGAGCATGGCAGGATTCAGTGTAAATCCGTTTTTCTTGCTAGCTTCGAAGTCACTCACTACGTCGATGGTGATTTCACACATCTGGCCGATTTTTTCTTCGAGTGTCATTTTCTTCAGCCATTCCTGAATATGTGCCTCGATAACCGGATCGGAGGAAATAGCCGGAGCCGGCTTTTGTCCTCCTACTGTCAGGCAGACACCAGTACATAACACAGATGCCAGTGCCAGTTTCTTGAAGTTTTTCATGGTCAATTATTTTTTAGTTGTTATAGTTTGTTTATCAGTTATTCGAATATGAACGTAATACATTCTCCTTGTTTTATAGTGAACGGGATGAAAGAGTCTGTGCGACAGGCTGTATCGTTGAGGAGTACTTTTTTGACTCCTTTGGGCCATTTCATCTTCAGATTGTTCTGCCATCCTCCGGTGATGGTTGCCTGTACTGGCTTTCCATCTTTCCATACAAGATCGACTGTGGCGCCTCCTCTTACTTTTAGTCCGTAAAAACTTCCGTCTTTCCAGGAATCAGGCAGGGCGGGAAGCAGGTGGATGAAGCCATCCTGACTTTGCAACAGCATTTCGCTGGTACCTGAAGTCCCCCCCCAGTTGCCATCCATTTGAAAGGGTGGGTGTGAGCAAAAGAGATTAGGGAATGTTCCACTTCCGTGTTGTGTGGGGTTCTGAGCCGTATATGCCGGGTAAAGCAGGCTGCGGAACAGCTTATATGCGCGGTTGCCGTCGCCCAGTCGTGCCCAGAAGTTGATTTTCCATGCACGGCTCCATCCTGTACCTTCGTCCCCTCGTCGGTTTAAGGTTTTCCGGCAAGCTTCTGCCAGCTCGGGAGTTTTAAGAATCGAAATCTGATTTCCCGGATGCAGACCATACAGGTGAGATACATGACGATGATGAATATCCGTTTCTTCGTAATCTTCCAGCCATTCCATCAGGTATCCTTTCTTGCTTATCTGGTGAGGTGGCAATAACCCGATGGCCTCTTGCAAAGCTTCAGCATAAGCAGTATCTGTATGCAGAATATGTGAAGCTTCTATCACGTTGGTGTAAAGTTCACGTACCAGTTGGATATCCATTGTTGGACCATACATACACTGATAGGCGTACGGTCTTTTCCCGGTAGATAAAAAGCATTTTCGGGTGAAGAAGTGGGAGCTGTAACGAGCCATCCGTGTTTGGGTTCGCGTACCATGGTAGAGTAGAAAAACTCTGAAGCTCCTTTCATAATCGGGTAAATATCTGCCAGATAGTTCCGGTCGCCACTGAAAAGATAATGTTCCCACAAGTGTGCGCAAAGCCATGCTCCTCCGGTATTCGTTGCTCCCCATGACGGATGTTCTCCGGGAGCGGTATAGTTCCATACATTGGTCATCATGTGGAGTACCCAGCCTTTTGCTTGCGGACCGTAAAAGGCTTTTGCACTTTCTTCTCCGCTGGGGACCAAGCGTTTCACTAAGTCAACCAGTGGTAAATATAGTTCCGATAGATTAGCTTGTTCTACCGGCCAGTGGTTCATTTGTACATTGATGTTCGTATGATAGTCGCCATTCCAGGGAGTTCCCGGCTCGTTAGCCCAAAGTCCTTGCAAGTTGGGAGGCAGGCTTCCCGGACGTGTACTGCTTATCAGCAAATAACGTCCGTAATTATAGTAAAGAGCTGCCAGCGAAGGATCGTCCTGCTGCTGGAATCTTTCAATTCTCTGATCGGTAGTCAAATGTGAAACGACTTCATTTTCGGGCAGACGGATTCCTGCACGGTTGAACAGAGCCTGGTAACTTAGGATTGCTTCCGATACAGTTTCGCAGAGATTGCTTTTCAATGCATCGTTGAGTATTCGGTCTGCTTCCGTTTCATAAATTTCTCCTGCCAGAAAGGAGGTCTTTGCCGATACTACAATCCATGCTTCGTCCGCATTTTGTACAGTGATAGACTGTTCGTCAGTCGACTGGTTTGTCTGCCTGCCTTGCATGTTATTCCGGCAATGGCAGCATAACGGACCTCCGCTTGCGAGGAACCACTGTCCAGACTGCCGTACAGTTCCAGTTTTCCTTCAGCCAGTTTGCGTACGCTTCCTCTTTCCGGACGGCTCAAATTCATTTTGAAATTGATGGAACCAGGAACGTTTGCTTTCAGGTGTATCAGCATGACATCTTTATCACGTGAAACGACGTATTCGCGCACATAATTTACATTCCCGCGGGAGAAGTTGTGTATGCGATTCCCTTACTTAAATCCAGCCAGCGGTGGTAATCAGCAGGAACATCCTTTTCATGTACTCCGTACTGATGCTCCAAAAATAAATCGCCCAACATCTGAAAGGCTCCATACGTTCCTCCTTTTTCCGGTTTCTTAGGAACAAAGCTGGTATACATCAGTTCTTGTGCTTCTTTGTTCTTTCCTTTGAACAATAGCCGACGTATTTCGGGCAGGCTTTTGGAAGCGTCGGGATTCAGATAATTGGCTTCCGACCCACTCCACATGCTGATTTCATTCAGAACAATATGCTCTTTGCCGATTCCTCCGTCGGGCATCATACCCAGTCTGCCGTTGCCTAACGGAAGAGTTTCCTCCCACTGTGCAGCAGGTTCGTCGTACCACAATGTCTGGTCACTGCATCCTGGAGTTGGATGAGGTTCTTCTCCGGTAATACATTTATACAATGTTTCAGCAATAATAGCAGCTCCGTACTTGTCGGGATGCACTCCGTCGACGTAGAGTTGTGGGTAATAAGGAAGCATTGCTGTATGGAGGTCGATCACGGGTAAGCTTCTTTCGGCTGCAACTTCCCGAATATATGGAATGATTCCGTTTACAATGATACTGTCGTTGATGCCCCATTCTTTACGGTTAGAAGGAATAGGCAGACAAAGGTAGATGCGAGGATGTGATGCAAGTGCCTGGAATTTATCGATCAACAGGTTCAGATCGTCTTGAATGTTGCATGATGCTGCCAGTTCTGCGGCTTGGAATCATTGGTTCCGAGTTTGATGGTTACGATATTGGGCAGAAAATCCAGCGCTTCCTGAAAACGTGTGGTTTTCATATAAGGCAGATCTCCTTTCAGGCTCAATGTATGAGCAGTCACGCCAAAGTTGCCTACTTCGTAATTGTTTCCCAGTAATTTCTGAAGGGCAGCCGGATAACTTTCTTCCGAAGGATTCTTCAACAGAAACCCTTCGGTAATGCTGTTACCTACACAAGCTATCTTGATTCTCTTTTCCGTTTGTGCCTGTATGGCAAGAGGAAGAATCAGGAATATTCCTAATATATACAGGTATAGTTTTCTCATGTTTATTCTCCTTTATATTTCATGTATCGGAAGTCGGCATACGCTTTCGATTGTGTGGAAGCAGATACACTATATACCTCAGTTCGGGATAAGAAATAGTGCCTAAAAAAGTTGGTAATCTCCGATATTTTTGTATCTTTGTAGTTGAAATCCAATTAGTTACAAACATAAAAAGATATCATTATGGAGATTACCAAGGACAAAGTTACAGAATTATTTTGTATTATTGATGAATTTTACAAAGTTTTTGATGCTGAAAATGCAGGAAAATTGCTTTTGGGTGAAGATGGAGTAAAGCGCAGACGACGTAAAGCCTCTTTATCTGATAGTGAAATCATGACGATTTTGCTGTATTTCCATTTCGGCTCGTTCCGAAACTTCAAGCATTATTACCTATTCTTTATTAGAGGAACTTTGAAGTCATATTTTCCAAATGCGGTGTCTTATAACCGTTTTGTAGAACTTGAAAGTCGCGTATTCTTCCCTCTCATGTTCTTCCTGAATCTCCGCGCTTTTGGCAGATGTACAGGTATAACCTTTGTTGATTCAACCATGATACCAATATGCCACAATCTCAGGCGTTATGCCAACAAAGTGTTCAAAGGCATTGCCACAAACGGAAAGGGAACAATGGGATGGTGTCATGGGTTCAAGCTACATCTGGCTTGTAATGATAGAGGTGAGATAATTGCTTTTGTTCTCACTGGTGCAAACGTTAGCGACAAAGATCCAACGGTATTCGATGTGTTGGCTAAACGTCTGTATGGTAAGCTGTTTGCAGATAAAGGCTATATCTCGCAAAAACTTTTCGATTCGCTTTTTGAGGAAGGCATCCAGTTGGTAACAGGACTGAGAGTGAACATGAAGAACAAACTAATGCCGTTCTATGACAAGATGATGCTACGCAAAAGATACATCATTGAAACGATTAATGACCTGTTGAAAAATACGGCTCAGATAGTACATTCACGTCACAGGTCTGTTGCGAATTTCATCATAAATATTATTTCTGCATTAGGGGCATACTGTTTCTTTGACAACAAGCCCAAGGCACTTACTGGATACGTTATCGAAGATACGAAACAGCTTAGTCTTTTCTAACATTGCATATTTTACATGAGGATTTTGTCTCAGCAACCATCCAAGATATATAGATGGTTGCCAAGCCTCTGTGTCCCTTATATAAAAACATTATAAAGCCTTTAGATAGAGCTCGTTATCCCGAACTGAGGTACTATATAGTCCGAGTACGACTCCGGTAAATCCTCCAGCTGTTTCACTGCTGAGGTAACGGGTATTCATTTTTCCCAGCTCATGATAAATACCGTTTTCTGTATAGCCGAAGTAATAGAAGTTTATGTCCGATTTAATATTCAGTTCTATGTTTCCTTTACTGTTTAGTGGCATCTCCTTTTCGATATGTTCCAATTCTCCCAGTTTGTAGCGAAGGACAACCGAACGGCTTTTATCCTTGTTCTGACGGACGAACAAATCGTAGTGTGAGTGGTATTCCATATATACACTGATACCAGCTTCATCATTTGCTTGTGCATCTTTTAATTCTAAAGAAATAGCGGCTTCCATATTGAAGTGCTCTTGCCGGATAGCAACAAAAGTCGGGCTCTTTTGCTCATTCAAAGAAACCGGAGTTGCTTTCAGACGGAGATTTCCGTTCTTGAATTCATAGTTCTGCATATTGGGATTTTGCAGGTACATCCATTCGGGGGATAATTGTTTGTTCTCGAAAGTGATGGTTTCGGGTTTTTGCTTTACTGTCTGAAGTGGAAGGGTAGGAACATTCATGTCCAGCTGGATTGTACCATTTCCGTTTACGACGGGCCATGCATCTTTGTCCCAGCGTACGGGAGCCAGATAAGTTTCACGTCCCAGGGTATGATGGAATCCCGGCATAATACGGTAAGCAAGACAAACCATCCACCATGAACCGTCTGTACCTTCTACCAGATCGGCATGACCTGTACCCTGGATAGGGTTAGTTTCTCCAGCCTGACAAGCATGAGTCAGAATCGGATTTGCCGGATTTCCTACGTACGGTCCGTCAATGTAACGGCTGCGTGCGATGGTGATGCTATGTGCTACTTCTGTTCCTCCTTCTGAAATGAGCAGGTAATACCAGCCGTCTTTCTTATAAATATGTGGTCCTTCCGGATAACGTCCTCCGGTTCCGTTCCATATCTTTTTGGAAGGTGTGAGCTGCTTTCCGGTCATCGGATCTATTTCGCACAGATTGATGTAACCGTCCGGATTGCTTACCATGTAGCATTTACCGTTTTCGAAATACAAGGAAGGGTCGATTCCTCCTTGTTCCAGCCATACGGGTTCCGACCATTCTCCTTTGGGATCGGTTGTGTGAACCAGAAAATTACCTTTGCCTGATACATTGGTTGTAATCATGTAGAATACTCCTTCGTGATAACGTATGTAGGAGCAAAGATACCGCTTCCTCCATTGGCTCCTTTCAGGTTAAGTTGTGATTCCCGTGTCAGGCAATTGCCTATCTGCTCCCAGTTTACCAAATCTTTACTATGGAAGAGAGGTACTCCCGGAAAATATTGAAAACTGCTGTTTACCAGATAATAGTCATCGCCAGCTTTACATACGCTAGGGTCGGGATGAAATCCGGGAATTACCGGGTTTTTATAACCCTGAGCAAATGTTTCGCATAGAGAACAAGCTAAGGCGCAAAGTAAGATACCAATGTTTCGCATAATTCATTAAAGTTAAAAAGTTACTAAGTCTTTACCTGACTTCGATTACAAAGATACATGATTTTGATTTTCTGTACTCCGTTTCTTTTGTTTCCTGTCACGAGCTAAAATTGTTTCCAATAGGGTATTCAAATGTTTCAAACCTGTTTATTTCCCTGTTTCTTTTATGATTTAACGTACATAGAAAACATTATTTTTGTTGAATAAAGTAGGTATCTAATAATAAAATCTATAATCTTATTTTACTATGAAATTTTTTGTCTGGTTATTTTTTCTGTTAATTGGCGGGGTTAATGTTTGGGCCGCAGGACCTAAAATATTGTTTATCGGTGATTCCATTACTGATGGTAACTGGGGAAATAGTGATGGAAGTGCCCAACCTTCTTCTGTCCGCAATCATTGGGATATGAATCATATCTATGGAAGTGGGTACATGTATCTGTGTGCTTCTTACTATCAAAGTAATTATCCTGAGCAAGAATATCAGTTCTTCAACCGGGGTATCAGCGGAAATACATTGAACGATTTGAAGAACCGGTGGAAGGAAGATGCTCTTGCGATACATGCTGATGTAGTTTCTGTCTTGATAGGAACGAACGATGTGAATGAATATTTAGGTAAAAAAGACAGTGAAGCTTTCGATTTTGTTTCGTGGGAACAGACTTATCGGAGTTTGCTGGATAGTCTGCGTCAGGATAATCCGCAGGTGAAGATTGTATTGGGTGAGCCATTTACAGCTTGTACGGGAAATATGAAAAAGACTGAAGATTTTGCTTTACGTGATAGTCTGATACAGCGTCTGGGAAAAATAACCTTACAGATAGCAGCCGATTATGGAGCTGTATTCATCCCATATGCTTCGATGTTTCACCGTTTGCTGGAAGAAAACCCGGAATTGCCGGATACTTATTGGATTTGGGACGGAATTCATCCGACACCTGCCGGACATAAGCGGATGGCAGACTTGTGGATAGAACAAATAGAAAAATATCATATATTGTAATAAAGGAGGATAAACAGATGGGCAGATGGAATATCAGGTGGAGCATATTGCTTGTTTTATGGTGTGTTACGGGGGTGAAGCTGGCTGCAATGAAAGTTGAGTCATTAGATAGGGGATGGTTTTTTAATCGCGGGTATGAATCTCAGGCTGCGGATAAGGTAACGGTTGATCTTCCGCATACGTGGAATGCTGCTGATGCGATGTTTGGTAATGTGAATTATTATCGGGGAATGTCAACTTATTCACGTTTTATCGTTGTACCTTCATCGGAGAACTTTAAGCGTGTTTTCTTGCGCGTAAAGGCTGCACAGACTGTAGCTGATGTGTATTTGGATAATCATTTTGTAGCTCAGCATAAAGGTGGATATACCTCTTTTACCGTAGAGCTGACTCATCTGATTCGGAGAGGGGAAAAGCAGAAACTGGATATCAGGGTGAGTAACGCTCAAACTATGGAAATAGCTCCGATATGCGGCGATTTTAATATATGGGGTGGGCTGAATCGTGGCGTGGAGCTTTTGTATACGGATGATGCTTGTATTGATCCGACATTTTATGGCTCATTTGGAGTTTTCTTTACTCAATATAATGTCTCAGAAAAGTATGCCGGACTGGAAATGAAAGCATTGCTATCGGGAACTGAAATGGCATTGAATGATTGCTCTATTGAGTTTTCTTTGTTGGATGCGAAACATAAAGTTGTTTGGTGTAAGGAAACAAGTGTGTCTGGTAAGGAAGCCCTGGTGAAGATGGAACTTAATAACCCGCATTTATGGGATGGAGTTAATGATCCATATTTATATACCGGAGTTGTCGTTCTGAAAAGAGGTGGTAAAGAGATTGATCGTCGGGAAGAACATGTTGGCTTCCGGTTTTATTCAGCAGATCCGGATAAAGGCTTTTTCTTAAATGGTAAGCCCTATTCGATACATGGAGTCAATTATCATGAGGACCGTGCAGAAAGAGCATCGGCTTTTCGTCCTGAAGATTTTGAATCGGATTTGAACTTGATACAGGAAATGGGATGTACTGCTGTTCGACTGGCGCATTATCCGCATGCACAACAGTTGCATAATTTGATGGATAGGAGAGGACTGATTGCTTGGGCTGAAATTCCTTTTGTAAATGTATTTGTCAGCCATCCTCTGTATAGAGAAAATTTAAAGCAACAATTAGTGGAACTGATTTGTCAGTATTATAATCATCCTTGTATTTTGACATGGGGACTTTTTAATGAAATCAACCCGGGATGGCTGGAAAATCCAAACCCTATGGCAGAAGAACTGAACAAGTTGGCTAAGAAATGGATATATCACGACCGACAACGGGGCAAGTAACCAGGAAGATCCTTTGAACGGAATACCTGACTTGATTGCATTCAACCGTTATTTCGGATGGTATGGGGACGATTGTAAAGAGATGGGTGAGTGGATCGATAAGGAGCATCGGCATATCCTCAGCGATGTATGGGCATAAGTGAATACGGTGCTGGTGCGGATGTGTTTCAACAGGCGGATTCCTTGATTCATCCAGAGCCGTGGGGACAATGGCATCCAGAAAACTGGCAGACTTATTACCATATAGAAAACTGGAAACAGCTTGCTTCACGTCCGTTTTTGTGGTGTAAATTTGTTTGGTGTATGTTTGATTTCTCGGCGCCGGTCGAAAAGAAGGTACGACTTTTGGCCGAAACGATAAGGGATTGGTGACATACGATCGGAGGATTAAGAAAGATGCTTTTTATTTTTATAAAGCAAATTGGAACAAGAAAGAAAAAGTGCTGTATATCGCATCGAAGCGTTGTCAGAATAGGTCGAATTCATCGGTGGACATTCAGGTGTTTAGTAATTGTGGTGATGCAGAGTTATTTGTGAATGGAAAAAGTATGGGAAAATGTACGCCTGATGAGGTCTGTGTGGCTACATGGAACAATGTTCCTTTACAGTCGGGAGAGAATCAGGTAACAGTATGTGCATCGGGGCTTTCTGATAATTGTGTGTGGTATAACAATGACTGAATTGAATATCTAAATAACGTTTGACTAGGCTGAGTCTATCGTTTCATTACTGTGAAACGTTATTTCCATTTAGGTGAAGCGACCGTTTCACTCTAGTAAAACGATTTAAATATGCTAATTTGGGCTGTATAGCTTGGAGTTTTTTAATTTTGAACTATCAAAAAAGGAGTTGTATCGTGGTAGCGGTACAACTCCTTTCTGTTATTAATTGGCTGGAGTTTTATTCTTCTGTCCGGAATGTTGTCCGTAAACGGATGTCCGATGATGAGGCTCCTATTTCCAGTGTCATTTCTTTGTCAGGAAGAATGAAACGGTTCTGCTTTTCATCCCATACTTGTAACTCTGTATAAGGGACAGTTAACTCTACTTTTTTCATTTCTCCTTTACGTAGACTGATGCGCTGGAATGCTTTCAGTTGCTTGATAGGATCTTTGTCCGTATGTTTTCGTGCGGAAACGTAAAGTTGTACAACCTCATCACCATCCATATCGCCAGAATTTTTCAGGTTGAAGCATACCCTTAAGGTATCGCCACGTTCAATAACACGGTCATTGAGAGCTGTTCCAGAGTAATTAAAGCGGGTATAGCTTAGTCCATAACCAAAGGGATATAATGGCTTTTCTTTAAAATACATATATGTCCGGCCGTGAGTAATATCGTAATCCATCATGTGAGGAAGGTCGGTGATGTTTTTTACCCAGGTTTGGGTTAGTCTGCCTGCCGGATTATAATGTCCGAATATAACATCGCTTACAGCATGTCCCAACTCCTGACTGCATTGGGTGAGATGAAGCAGAGCGGGTACTGTCTGGTTGGCTCGATTGATGGCATAAGGAAAGCTGCTGATCAATACTCCAATTGTATTGGGATTAGTTTGAGCAACTTGTAGAAGCAAATCTTCTTGATCCAGTTGTAGCGACTGGCGGTCGACGGCTTCTTTTCCTTCACTTATGACGGGAGCTTGTTCCCAGCCGGCATTGCAGGTAGGATGGTTGCCGACACATACAATAGCGACATCTGCCATGCCGCAACCGTGCGTGCGCTGTCCATTCGGTTGGTTTTTACATATCGTACTTCAATATCGTTACCTGCTTCCTCGCGAATAGCATCAAGTACATTTACTGTATAAAAAGGTTTACCGGCGTACCAGTCTTGCAGGACCTCAGTCGCACGTTGTCCGATGACTGCTATCTTTTTTATCTTATGTCTGTCAAGTTGGAAGCAAATGGTCTTGATTTTTGAGTAAGACGACCGATTTAAGCGTAGCTTCGCGTACCAGTGCTTTGGTTTCCGGTTTGCTCCATGGGGCAATGGTATCAGTGACACCGATGGCTGCATAAGGATTGTCTTCTGCATGGTCCAGCAAACCAAGTTTGAGAGATATTCTGAGGTTTCCCCGGATTGCTTTTTCTATATCTTCCACACTAATGAGTTTTCGGTGCAGTGCTTCGTATACGGCATCCTTATATTCATCCAGAAACTTCGTAATACCTGCTTTGATTGCATGCAGCTGCCGCAGCTGCCCGGTCGTTGTCAAAACGTTTATGGTCACTCAACAAGCAGATC
>ENA-OQAN01001272-OQAN01001272.1-human-gut-metagenome-genome-assembly--contig:-NODE-1272-length-11397-cov-2.346761_pt1 | contig 11397 bp, 16 predicted proteins | sample MGYA00242735_ERZ504527 | MGnify/ENA primary metagenome ERZ504527 (study PRJEB26092, sample SAMD00036230) | human gut metagenome | host: Homo sapiens | study: EMG produced TPA metagenomics assembly of...
CGCGCCTGTAAACTTTTCACCATGTGTGGTCAAGTCAAGTAGTGTAGGTAGTAACATGACAGCACTACTTAAACCAGCAAGTATAGAAACAATTCCAAAGTCTATGAAATGAAGAATCTTACTCTTCCATCCCTTGATAGTTATCAATTGTACTATGGTGTAAAGGGTTAGGAAAATAGCCATCATATAACCAAAATAGTAATTTTGGATAAAAAGACAGGTTAGGCTAAAAAAGTATAAGCCCCGTTTATTGAATCTTAGTAAGAGGTGTAAACCTAATATGATTAGAGGTGCTAGAATAAAGGCATCTAGCCAGGTATTAATTTCTAACTGACTGGTAGCGAAGCTCATCAAAGAAAATCCTGTAGAAAGACATAGGATGAAACTTCTTGACACTTTTGTAAAGAGCCGCTTAAAACTAAAAGCTCCTGATAACCCAATAAGCCCGAATTTAAGGAGTGTTATATAATAAAAAGCATCGGCCATTTGGTTGACAGTAAAGAAATAGTAAAGTGGAGACAAGAAAGAACCTAGGTAATAACTTGTTAGAGCATAGAAATTAAGCCCTAGACCACTTGTAAAGGTGTAAAAGAGGCTCCCATCTCCATGAAGTATATTCCGAAGTCCAGTTGCAAAAATCACATACTGATGAAAACCATCACTTGTTAAAATAGTCCGCTCACTACCAGGATAGATTTTTTGGCTATACAGCACCCCTATCATGATTAGTACTGGCAAGAAAAAAGCAGCCAGATAAAATAATAAAGTCGTATGGTATTTTTTATTTGTCATAATGATACTAAGACAGGTTGGGATATCCAACCTGCATCTTTTTATAGTTTAATCAGCCCATAGTGCTTGACTTTAGCTTGCACTTCTTCATTTTCAAGGAACTCATCATAAGTTTCATCAATACGGTCAATAACCCCATTTTTAGAAACAACTACGATGTGGTTCGCTATTGTTTGGATAAATTCATGGTCATGACTGGCAAAGATAACAGACTCTTTGAAGTCACGGACGCCATCATTCAGACTTGAGATTGATTCCAAATCCAAGTGATTAGTAGGATCATCTAGAAGAAGGACGTTAGATTTCAAAAGCATGAGTTTAGAAAGCATGACACGTACCTTTTCTCCCCCTGAGAGAACACTAACAGATTTATTAACCTCATCCCCTGAGAAGAGCATACGCCCAAGGAATCCACGCAAGAAGGTATCGTCATCTTCACCTTTTTCGGCAAATTGACGGAGCCATTCGAGAATTGATTCACCGGATGCAAAGTCTTTAGATTGTCTTTTGGAAGTAAGAACGGCTAGTAGTAACACCCCATTTGATTGTACCTTCGTAGTCAATATCACCGGCAAGAGCACGAATCAATGCAGTTGTTTGAATATCGTTTTGACCGATGATGCAGTCTTATCTCCTGGTCGTAAGATGAACTAATATTGTCAAGAATAGTCTCACCATCATCTTAACAGTGAGATTTTCAACTGTTAGAAGGTCATTACCGATTTCACGCTCTGCTTTGAAATTGATGAATGGGTATTTACGACTTGATGGGACGATTTCTTCTAGCTCAATTTTATCAAGCATTTTCTTACGAGAAGTCGCTTGTTTAGATTTTGAAGCGTTGGCAGAGAAACGAGCAACGAATTCTTGAAGTTCCTTAATTTTTTCTTCTGCTTTGGCATTACGGTCAGCCTGCAAGCGTGCAGCCAATTCTGAAGATTGTTTCCAGAAGTCATAGTTACCGACATAGAGTTTGATTTTACCAAAGTCAAGGTCGGCCATATGCGTACACACCTTATTCAAGAAGTGACGGTCATGGGATACGACAATGACCGTATTTTCAAAATCAATCAAGAAATCTTCAAGCCAAGAGATTGACTGGATATCAAGACCATTGGTAGGTTCGTCAAGAAGAAGTACATCAGGTTTACCAAAGAGTGCTTTTGCAAGGAGAACCTTGACCTTGTCACCATTAGCCAATTCACTCATGTTTTGATAGTGAAGGTCTTCTGAGATATTTAGATTCTGAAGCAATTGTGAGGCTTCGCTTTCAGCTTCCCAACCACCTAATTCAGCAAAGAGTCCTTCTAGTTCAGCAGCACGGACACCATCTTCATCTGAAAAATCTTCTTTCATGTAGATGGCATCTTTTTCTTTCATGATATCGTAGAGACGTTCATTACCCATGATAACAACATCGATAACGCGTTCTTCTTCATAGTCAAAGTGGTTCTGACGAAGGACAGAAAGACGTTCATCAGGACCAAGAGAGATGTGTCCTGTTGTTGGTTCGATATCACCAGCTAAAATTTTCAAAAAAGTAGATTTACCAGCACCATTAGCACCGATAAGACCATAAGTATTACCTGGCGTGAAGGCAATGTTAACATCATCAAAAAGTTTACGATGCTAAAACGAAGCGATACATCTGATACAGTAAGCATATAATATCCTTTATTTTTATTCTTAACTACTATTTTACGAGAAATTAGACTTTATTTCAATCGATTTTACAAGGGATTAATAAAGTCATTTGGAACTCTTTGGTAATCTTTTTGGAGGCTAAATCCACGTCCCATAACTGTAGAAGCAGGAACAATGACGATAAAGGCAGTTTCATCTATTTTTTGGATTTCTTCTTGGACTTTTGGAACCTCATGAGTTGACAAGGTAGTCATAATCATATTTTGTGCATGTCCGGTATGTCCACCAAGAACTGGGATTTTTGTTGCTCCTCGATCAGCCACTCTAGTGATGTAGTTTAGGATTTGTTCACTATTTTGCGAAATGATTAGAAGATTTCGTGATGAATTGAGTCCGACCATCATTTTATCAATTGTAAGAGAAACAACTCCAAGTGAGAGAATGGAATACATAACAGTATCAGGAGGAAAGGCAATAGCACTGATTGCGACAATGATTCCATCGACAATAAGTAGTACCATTCCTAGTGGGAGTGGCGTATATTTGTTGAGAATTTGTGTGATAATTCCAGTTCCTCCAGTTGAGGAATTTCCATAGAAGACTATTCCTAGTCCTAGCCCTAATACAATCCCACCAAAAATAGCAGCCAACAAAGGTTGTTTGGTGAGTGTAGGTAAGCCCTCAGTTAATTTAATAAAAGTTGGGAAGACAAGAGACCCATAGAAGGTTTTTAGGAGAACTTCGCGGCCAAGAAAGCACCAACATAAAATTAACAAAAGGGATGGTTGTTGCTAAGACGAAGTTAGCATTATTCCAACCAAAAAGGGCGTTTAAACTAATGGCTAGCCCTCCGACACCACCTGAAGCAATATTATTCTTAACTAAAAGTGAGTTATAGCCAACCGCAGCAATAAAAGAACCGAGTGTAACTAAAAGTATGTCTATTATTCGACGTTTCATATAATATCTCCTAGAAATGATATTCTTATTATCAAGTCTTTTTAAGTTTCCGTCAAGTAATGACTATTTTGGTTGTATCTGAGGTTGTGTTTCACGTGAAACTAGAAACATAATCTTGACAAAAATAGATAAAACAATGTAGAATAATAGTCATCAGAAGAGTAATTCTATCCTTTTTTATAGAGAGCTGGTGGTTGCTGAAAATCAGTATGAAGGTGGAATGAATGGGCTGAAGAGAATTGACGATTAACGTGAACACATAAACGTTAGGTTTGGCACCCCTTATCGTGCAACTTCTTTGTTGAGAAGGTTTGAGATGATAGCTGCAGAAAGAGTTATCAACTGAGGTGGTACCGCGTATCAAAAGTGATTAACGCCCTCACGCATGTTTTTGCGTGGGGATTTTTTTGTATTAGAGAGGTAATTATATGACGAAACCTATTATTTTGACGGGAGACCGTCCAACAGGGAAACTTCATCTAGGACACTATGTTGGTAGTTTAAAAAATCGTGTCCTTTTACAAGACGAAGATAAATATAACATGTTTGTCTTCTTGGCTGATCAGCAAGCTCTTACGGATCACGCAAAAGAGTCAGAAATCATCAAAGAATCGATTGGGAATGTTGCTTTAGATTATCTCTCTGTAGGTTTGGATCCAGCGAAGTCAACTATTTTCATTCAAAGTCAGATTCCTGAGTTGGCTGAGTTGACTATGTATTACATGAACCTAGTTTCATTGGCACGTTTAGAGCGTAACCCAACGGTTAAGACGGAAATTGCTCAAAAAGGCTTCGGAGAATCGATTCCAACAGGATTTCTAGTTTATCCAATTTCTCAGGCAGCTGATATCACGGCCTTTAAAGCAAATTATGTTCCTGTAGGTAATGACCAAAAGCCAATGATTGAGCAGACACGTGAAATTGCACGTAGCTTCAATCATACTTATAATTGTGATATTTTGGTTGAGCCAGAGGGGATCTACCTGAAAATGAAGCTGCAGGACGCCTTCCAGGTCTAGACGGTAATGCTAAGATGTCTAAATCCTTGGGTAATGGTATCTTCCTTTCAGATGATGAGGACACTGTTCGTAAAAAAGTCATGAGCATGTATACGGATCCAAATCATATTCGTGTGGAAGATCCAGGCCAAATTGAGGGTAATATGGTTTTCCATTATCTTGATATCTTTGGTCGCGAAGAGGATGCTACTACAATTGCTGAAATGAAAGAACATTATCAACGAGGTGGTTTAGGAGATGTGAAGACAAAACGTTATCTTCTAGAAATCTTAGAACGTGAGTTAGCTCCAATTCGTGAACGTCGTTTAGAGTATGCCAAGGATATGGGAGAAGTTTTCCGTATGCTTGAAAAAGGTAGTCAAGCAGCGCGTGAAGTTGCTGGACAAACATTGGCAGAAGTAAAAGAAGCAATGGGAATTAATTATTTCTAAGAAATAAAAAGTAGGGACTCAAGATAATCTAGAGCCCTATTTTTATTTGGAAAAAGGTTTTCTTAGAATCTTATGCGAAATCTGTTGACAAATCATTTTAGCATGATATGATATTATCAATTAAAAAATAGACTGGGGTTTCTGTACCTCAAAACTTTGAGAAAAGAGGACGATTATAATGTCAAATTGGGACACTAAATTCTTGAAAAAAGGTTACACTTTTGATGACGTATTGCTTATTCCTGCGGAAAGTCATGTTCTACCAAACAACGTCAACTTGAAGACGAAATTGGCTAAAAATTTGACATTAAATATCCCAATTATCACTGCAGCCATGGATACGGTCACAGATAGTAAGATGGCTATCTCAATTGCTCGTGCAGGTGGTTTGGGTGTCATTCACAAAAACATGTCTATTGCGGAACAAGCTGAAGAAGTTCGAAAAGTAAAGCGCTCTGAAAATGGTGTCATCATTGATCCATTCTTCTTAACGCCTGAAAATAAAGTTGCTGAAGCTGAAGAGTTGATGCAACGTTACCGTATTTCAGGGGTTCCAATTGTTGAGACACTTGAAAATCGTAAATTGGTTGGTATTATCACAAACCGTGATATGCGTTTTATCTCTAATTACGATACTCCAATTTCAGAACACATGACTTCTGAAAAATTGGTCACTGCTCCAGTTGGAACAGATCTTGAAACAGCTGAAAGTATTCTTCATGAGCATCGTATTGAAAAGCTACCTCTAGTTGATGAAGAAGGTCGTTTGTCAGGACTCATTACTATTAAGGATATCGAAAAAGTTATCGAGTTTCCTAATGCAGCTAAGGATGAATTCGGTCGTCTTTTGGTCGCAGGTGCTGTAGGGGTTACTTCTGATACCTTTGAACGTGCAGAAGCTCTATTTGGAGCAGGCGCAGATGCTATTGTCATTGATACTGCACATGGTCATTCAGCAGGTGTTCTTCGTAAAATTGCTGAAATTCGTGCCCACTTCCCAGATCGTACTTTGATTGCAGGAAATATTGCAACAGCTGAAGGTGCGCGTGCACTTTATGAAGCAGGTGTCGATGTCGTTAAAGTAGGTATCGGACCAGGTTCTATTTGTACAACACGTGTGGTTGCGGGTGTAGGTGTTCCTCAAGTCACTGCTATTTACGATGCTGCAAGTGTTGCGCGTGAATACGGAAAAACAATCATTGCTGATGGTGGTATCAAATACTCAGGTGATATTGTAAAAGCTCTTGCAGCAGGTGGTAATGCTGTAATGCTTGGTTCTATGTTTGCTGGTACTGATGAAGCACCAGGTGAAACTGAGATTTTCCAAGGTCGTAAATATAAATCATACCGTGGTATGGGATCAATTGCAGCGATGAAGAAGGGATCAAGCGATCGTTACTTCCAAGGTGCAGTTAATGAAGCGAATAAACTTGTTCCAGAAGGAATTGAAGGCCGTGTAGCTTATAAAGGTTCTGCTGCTGATATTGTATTCCAATTGATTGGCGGTATCCGTGCAGGTATGGGTTATACAGGTGCAGAAGATATTCAGGCTTTACATGACAAAGCTCAGTTTGTTGAAATGTCAGGTGCAGGACTTATTGAAAGTCACCCTCACGATGTTCAAATTACCAACGAGGCGCCTAACTACTCAGCTCATTAATAAACATAAAAGTACTTATCTCAGATAAGTACTTTTTGTTTACAGAGATATTTACAATAAGTTTACAACGTATTTACGTGATTATGGTTGTTGATAAAAGGGTTTAGGCGAAAATGATTTACAGCTTATTGGGTAACGCTTGTCACATGTGTCAATCACGAAAAATAGAAAAACAAGTCATTTAATCGACTTGTTTTTCATAAATATCACCATTCTTAACTAAGAAGGTCTTTAAATCAGGTGGTAGGTTACTCAGATGATCAAGTGAAGTTGTCGTCATGAAGGTTTGAACCTCTTCGTCAATACTTTCTAACAGTTTAAGTTGACGGTGGTTGTCAAGCTCACTCATGACATCATCGAGGAGAAGAATAGGAAATTCACCTGTTACTTTTTTTATCAGAGCAATCTCAGCCATTTTTAAAGAAAGAATGAGGCTACGTTGCTGCCCCTGACTACCGAAAGATGCGTTCATGTCATTGATGTAAAATGTCAAATCATCCCTATGTGGACCAACACCAGTGTTCTTTTTGAAGATATCTCTTTTGTGATTTTGCTTTAACGTGGTTAAAAATGATTCGCGAATAACTTTGTTATTTTCCAGTGGGATATTAGATTCGTAGGAGATTTTAAGGCGCTCTATCTGATTTGAGAGGTTACTATGATGTCTATCTGCCTCCTCCTCTAATTGCTTGATAAATTCTAGTCTATGTTCGATAACTCGTGTTCCAAAATCGGAAAGCTGTTCATCTACACTGAGAGGAAATTAATGTCTACATTGTCAGTAGATTTGAGATAAGCATTACGTTGTTTGAGTACATGATTATAACTTGATAAGTCTGAGAGATAAACAGGCTTAATCTGTCCTAAATCAATATCTATAAATTTACGTCTCAGGCTTGGAGATCCTTTTACAAGTTGTAAATCCTCAGGAGCAAATAGCACCACAGTCATGTGACCGATATAATCGGATAATTTAGCTTGTTTGAGGTGGTTAACCTTTGTTATGCGTCCTTTATTAGATAAACTGATTTCCAGAGGTAGCTTCCCACTATGACGATGCACGATGCCGTTCAGTTTGAGAGTATTTTGTTGAAATTGAATCAGTTCTTTATCTGAACGGGTCCGATGACTACGTGTCAATGCTAGAAAATAGATGGCCTCAAGAATATTTGTTTTTCCTTGGGCATTGCGACCAAGAAAAAATATTGAGATGAGGTGAGAAGCTCACAGAGGCTTCAGTATAATTTCTAAAGTGTTGAATATCAATTTTTTCGAGCCACATAGTTAGGTTCCTGGGAAACGAACGGGTTTTCGTTTAGTTTTATTGCTTTCTTTTGACGGATGTGCTTTTTGTTTCTTTTTATTATCCTGATTCATTTTTTTAACAATGGCAGCAACACGTGCTTTTTCAGCGACTGCTTTTTGATGTTCTTCAATTTCATTTGTCGTAGGAGCTACAATCGTTATTTCAAGTTCCTCAGACGGAATGGTAATAACATCTCCATAACGAAGTTTTTTTCCACGACGTTTTTCATCCTCACCGTTGAATAAAACGGTATTATTAGCCAAGAAACCTTTTATAGCTCCTCCACTATGAATGATACTTAATTCTTTTAAAAGTGCCTGCAGTGTGATGTATTCACCAAATAATTTATATTCCATAGTACCTCAACTTTCTCTTGAGATAAGATAGCATAAAAATGGTATAATTGGAAGCATAAACTTTTTAGAGGTTATCAATGAAAATTGCTGATGGTGTCTATGTACACTTCATTCCAACACAAAAATATAAAACTAATCGTATTGTTTTTCGAATGACAGGATCTTTGAATAAACAAACAATTGCTAAACGAGCCCTAGTTTCACAAATGTTAGCTACAGCCAATCAGACGTATCCAACAGTACAGTCTTTTAAAGAGAGACTAGCTTTTCTTTATGGAACACAGTTGTCAACTAGAGTGTCAACTAAAGGATTGACACATAGTGTTGACATCGAGTTGACATATCTGAAAGATGCCTTTATCCCTACGAATGATGGATTGTTTTGGGAAGTGCTAGGATTTTTGAAAGAGTGTCTTTACAAGCCACTGTCAAGAGTAGCCCAATACCAAAAATAAAGTATTTGACATAGAAAAACAAAATTTAATGACATACCTGGATGTTGACACGGAGAATAATTACTATTACAGTGAAGTTAAAGGAAGAGAGCTTTATTTTGTAAATGAGGGCTTGAAAGTTCCAAAATATGGTCAAGCAGAACTTGTTGAAGCAGAGACCTCGTTTACAGCTTATCAAGAATTTCAAAGTATGTTGACAAGAGATCGTATTGATATCTTTATGGTTGGAGAATTTGATGATTATCAAGTACTCCAAGCTTTACATCGTTTTCCTTTGGAAGGACGTCAAGTTGATTTACAGTTTAGCTATAGTCAACCTTATGTCAATGTTGTGAAGAAAAGATAGAACCTAGACAGAGTAGTCAATCTATTTTACAGCTAGGGTACCAATTTCCGTGTCAATATGGAGATAAAGATTACTTTGCTTTAATTGTATTCAATGCCATGTTCGGTGAATTTGCCCATTCAGCCTTGTTTACAACACTTCGAGAAAAGGAAGGGTTGGCTTATTCAATTAGTAGCCAATTTGATATCTTTACAGGTTTACTAGAAGTTTACGCTGGAATTGAAAAATCTAATAGAGATCAGGCTATGCGAGGAATTAGTAGAGAATTGAATTACATTAAATTAGGACGTTTTTCAAGCTCTCTCCTGAATCAAACCAAAAAAATCATACGAATGAATGCTCTACTCTCTGAAGATCATGCCTTAACATTAGTGGAACAACGTTTAATAAGGTGATTTTTGGCGATAAAAGTCTTTCATTGGAGAATTGGTTAGATGAGATTGAGAAGGTTACTAAAAAAGATGTTTGCCGTGTAGCACGTCAAGTTAAGCTACAGAGTTTGTTCTTTTTAGAAGGAGTGTCTTAAAATGGCTGCTTTGAAGAAACGTTATTATCAAAAATTGATGAAGAAGTTTATTCAGCAATTTTAGATAATGGTATGTCTTTATCAATCATTAAGAAAAAAGGATTTGTAGAAAAAGTCGCCTTTTTGTCAACAAATTTTGGGGCGCTAGATAATCACTTTTTATATTGATGGTGAGTCACAATCTTACCCTGCAGGTATTGCTCATTTTCTTGAACACAAGCTATTTGAGGATGAGCAGGGAAGGGATGTGACATTGGATTTTGTCAAGCTTGGAGCTGATGTCAATGCTTTTACAACATTGGAGAAGACAACATATTATTTTTTCTACCCTTGACCACTTTGAGGAGTCTTTAGAGCTTTTATTAAAGTTTACATCGAGCTTTACAAGTTCTGAAGATGCTGTCAATCATGAAAAAAGAATTATTGAACAAGAGATAAATATGTATCAGGATGATCCTGACTACAGAGTTTATCTAGGTTGTTTACAAAGTTTGTATCCTAATACTATATTAGGACAAGATATTGCTGGAAGTGTTGATAGCATTGAAGAAATTACTGTAAAGGACTTAAAAGATAATTTTGATTGCTTTTACAGGCCAGCAAACTGTCATCTCGTCTTAGTGGGCGATTTTGATGTTGAAAATATTTAACACTTTTGTCAATGAAAAACAAAGTAAGTTTACACCACCTGAGAGAATAGTCGAGAAAGAAAAGCACCTCATTGAGTCAGATATCCAAAAATTAAGATAGTCTTCAAATGGAAGATATTCATTCTCAAAACTAGCCATTGGTTTTAAGAGTGTTCCTTTTACTGATAATCGTATGAGAGAAAACATACTGGTACAGTTATTGTTCAATTTACTGTTTGGCTGGACGTCTCCTTATTATCAAAATTGGTATGCTGAAGGAAAAATAGACGAGTCTGTGTCAATTGAATACGAGGTATCTAATCGATATTCATTTGTCGTTATGACTATGGACACTGCAGAGCCTATCCGTATGTCAAGTTTAATTCGTCAAGTGATGACATCGGCAGATAAAAAACGATTGTTGACGGAAGAAGCATTGGATTTACAAAAGAAAGCCTTGTATGGTGAATTTTTACGTAGTCTAGACAATATCCAGAATTTAGGAAGCCAATATTTAGCTTATTTTGAGAATGATAAAACATACTTTGATTTTGGTCAGGAACTGATGAGCATTACTTCCAAGGAGTTGAAGGATTTTTTGAATCACTATCTCTCAAATATGGAGATTACCGATTTTGTTGTCTTCCCTAAATAAGTGATTATTTGCTATAATAGAGACACGAAAACAAAGAAGAATATTAGAAAGGGGAAAAATGAAGTTACACTCTCTAGGTGAGCAATTACGTGCAGCGCGTATAAAGAAAGAGTTAAGTTTGTATGATGTAGAAAAATTTTCTGGAGTCGAAGCCCAGTTTCTTCTGGCTATGGAAATGGATCAACTTAAGCTTTGCCAGAGGACATTCAGCAAGAGGCGCTTGAAAAGTATGCCACTTCGGTTGGTTTAGATGGAAAACGTCTGTTTGAGGAGCAGAGACAGAATGAGCAAAAACTAAAAAAAGAGAAGAAACCAGTTGAACGTAAGGAAGATACCTTAGCTGCTAAAGCTCCCATGTCACGCTTTTTAAAGCATAAACGTGAAGAAAAAAGAAAGTCTAACTATCTACCTTTACTAATGCTTAGTGCGGTTTCGTTACTTATCATCTGCTCAGTAGGTTATATTATTATTAGACATCTTTCTAATCAACCTCAGGTGATAAAACCAAATACTATCTCTACAGTTAATCATCAGTCAAACGGCTAGTAGGGCTAAATCGTCACGAAGCATTTCTGAGGTTACCGTTTCGGGGGCAAATGTTACAACGACAACTCAAGG
>ENA-OQAN01001273-OQAN01001273.1-human-gut-metagenome-genome-assembly--contig:-NODE-1273-length-11383-cov-10.601990_pt1 | contig 11383 bp, 18 predicted proteins | sample MGYA00242735_ERZ504527 | MGnify/ENA primary metagenome ERZ504527 (study PRJEB26092, sample SAMD00036230) | human gut metagenome | host: Homo sapiens | study: EMG produced TPA metagenomics assembly of...
GTGCTTCTATTAAGTTAAACCTGTCAGAATTACAAGCAACTCCCATCATAAATAATGTCCATGCTTGCCCTTATCAAAGGTTACCAAATAGCTATCGCAGCTACAGGCATGTTTATATATCCTAAACTTGTTGCCCATTGAATAAAAAAGTTCGGCCAAAACTTTTTCTCTTCTTCCACTTCATTCACTGTTTTCACTTTTTTGGCGAAATAAAGCATACAGACTATAGATACAGCTATCAGTATTATTTTCCATACACAATTAACTTTCGTTTCCTCTGGTGGAAAAAAGGTATCTATCATGATAACTGCTATTCCAATGATAAATGCTATTTCACTATACAATCCTGAATAAGCGGAATCTTTCATGTCATTTACTTTTTTCTCTAAAGCAGTAATTACAGATTGGTGATACTGTTTTGCACTTTTCTTATTTCCGTTCATGTAATAAATCCTCCATTAATAATAACATACTATTTCATCTCAATTATATCTCCCAAAAACTATAACTTTTTCAACCGATACCCCACATTGACCAACGTTTCGATAATATCATGCCCCATCTTTTTTCTTATCTTCCATATCACATATTCTACTGTTCTGTATGGTATCTGATCATCATGATAATGAATACCCCATACAGAATGATAAATATTTGTCTTTGGCATTACCCAGTTTGGCTTTAAAGCCAGTAGATATAAAACTTCAAATTCCCTGGGTGTCAGGTCTATCTCCTTTCCTTCGTAGATAACCTGATAGGACATTGGATTTAACTGTAATTTCCCGTTGCCCAACACTACATTCTCTTTATATTCTGGAAAAACATACTTCATGTGTATGCCTCCTCTTGATTTGTAAATTCAACTTTTCTCATTCCAGAAAGAAATACTGGACGAAAAATCCCCGTCCAGCACTTCTTCAATTATCAGTTATTTTAATGCACTCTCTATATCCTCCGCTGCTTTCTATAATTTGAAGATACTCCTGGAGCTTTTCAGATTGGATATTTTCCTTTTCTGTAAGTGAATTGAATTAGAAAGCAACTTGTTTTTATGCAGCTTAGCGGATTTCGGATATTGCTCTGCAGTTCCGCCCGCATAGTACGATAATCATTTTCTATATCCAGTGTCCTTGTTACTGCCCTCTCACAAATATCCAGCAGTTGCTTGATACACTCTGCTAATTCCTGCACTGAATCATTCAAATACCGTCAGCCTGCAAAAGGCTGACGGCAAAAAAGATATCATATCACTATAAACTATTTTTAAATAAATTTTAATCTGGCCAATCCAAATAAGAAGACTCAACCAAGCTACTACCACTGGCTTTAAAAGTATCTAAAAATGTACAATCTTTTGATATATTCAAACCTTCCCATAAATAATTAATAGTACCTTTCATGTGAATTTGTACAAATTGTTTATTGCTTGATATATCCGTCCAAGAATAATTAGGTTCCCAACTGCCGAGTGTAAAACCTGTATCATAGGAACTGCCTACTAGTGAAACGCTTGAAATCCGAGAAGAACTTACATTAGCTGTAAAATCTTGTTTAATATACCCCCAACCGATTGCAGGAATCATACTTTCTACGCTTGCAGTATAAGATCCTGTTGCCCTTGCCATATTAGAGCGCTCTATAAGTTTCACCTCCATATTCTGCATAGCATTCTTCATCATTTTAACATATGATTTTACTGATTTTTCTATTTCTTCCACGCTCATATCGCTCCTGCTAGGTGAGATATAAACATTTTCAAAAACAACCCCAACTCCATTTGCTTCTGCCCAAGTATTAAGTTCTTGCTCAATATATTTGTTTGGCTCAAACTGATTTTCATCATTTGAAGCATATACTGGAATAGTCACTAAAAACATTGTACATAATATCATAATAATACCAATTACTTTTTTTATATTCTTATTCTTCATTTTTATACCTCCTGTATATTTTGCGGTAGCATTTTAAAAACAATATATAAAACGTATATATAATTATAATATTTAAAAGAAAATTGCCTATTGAAAAATGAATAGATATAATTTGTTGAGTATTTATATGGATAGAATAAAATTTATATGGAAAACCTAACAATAATAAATTTTTCTCTATCTTTTGGGTTAATGGAATATATGGAATACACATTACGATCCCTATTACAATAAACAATTCCTTAATCTTAAAATATTCTTTCAAAGCTTTCGCCTCCCTCATACTTTTAGTCTATATAATCAATTAGAACATCGGAATCACCTTCTTTTCTAAAATAATTACTGCATCCAAATTCAATTTATATTTTTATCTCATCATTTATCTGATTTAACAACAGTCTTCTATATATATCATTATTATTAAATAATTCTTCATGTGTTCCGCTTCCACATATTCTTCCCTTTTGTAATACAACAATTTTATCTGCACATTTTATTGTCGAAAATCTGTGAGCTGCAACTATAGTTATTCTCCCCAACATCAATCGTTCTAATGCTCGTTGAACAGATTTTTCAGTACAACTATCTAAATTTGCGGTTGCCTCATCTAGTAGCAATATTTCTGGGTTTCTAATCATCGCACGTGCTATAGCAATTCTTTGTTTTTGTCCTCCCGACAGTTTAACACCTTGTTCACCAACGTCTGTATTATACCCCTTTGGCAATGAACTAATAAATCTATTCAACTCTGCCTTTTCTAAAGCACTTAATACATTTTTTTCATTATAGCTATCAAGCCCATAAGTTAAATTATCTAAAATAGTTCCTGACATAATTGGTGATTCCTGTTGAACGTATGCTATTTTTCCTCTCCAATCATTCATAGGTATATTCCTAACATCTATTCCTTCATAATAAATATTCCCTTTGTCTTGTTCATAAAATCTCTCTATCAGTGAAAAAATAGTAGATTTTCCAGATCCGCTTTCTCCAACAATTGCTAAAGTCTCTCCTTTTTCAATGAAAAAACTGATACTGCAAAGAGTATTCTTTCTATCTGAATACCGAAAAGAAATATTATCTAATACTAATCCACAATTGCATTTTTGATCGGAAATTATAATCTCTTTTTTAATCTTTTTCTCCACGATTTCTTCATTTAAAATTTTACTAATTCTTTCCATCGCACCACAGCTTCTATTCAATTGACCTACAAATGCCGTCAATCCCATACAAGGTGTTGCAATTTGGAAAAGATAATATATAATTGCAACAAGGCTTCCCGCCGATAAACTCCCATTTGATACTCTCACACTTCCATATCCAAATATAAGAATTAGTAAAAGGAAGATCAACATTGTTGTTAAAGGTTGAACTAAAGCAGTTATCTTTCCACCTTTAATACCTATATTAAATAACTCTTTCGTTAATAATTTTCCTCTTTCTTCTTCTTTTTCTTCAGCTATACATGTTTTCACTAACCGAATATTAGTTAAAACATTGTTCATTCTCGCCTGATATTCTCCTGTCTTATTTTGAAAATCTCTTGAAATCCTATATAATTTTTTATTTAAAGGACTAATTGCAAAAACTGTTATTGGAACTAATCCAACCATAATTGCTGCCATTTTCCAATCAACTGCAAAAATTAAAATTATAGAGCCTATTATAGATATAGCACCTGTAATTGCACTCAAAAAATCATTCGTTATAACTCACTAATTACCATAGTATCGTTTGTTATCCTGCTCATTATTTCGCCTGTTTCTGTTCTATCGAAATATTCAATTGGTAAATGCAAAACTTTACTCCATAAATCATCACGCAATTGCATAATAATTTTATGAGCCATCCAAGACATCAAATACAACACTCCTACCGAAAATATTACTTGTAGCAAAATAATAAAAGCAATCCAACAAATTTTTTCCACTCATAATAATTTCCACTACTAATATCTATAGTATTCATTACTGCTATAGGCATATATAATGTACAAAAAACTTGACTAAATATTAAAAATAGCAATATACCTATGTTTTTTTTAAGTGGCAGGTATTTTCTTAACAATTCCCAAAACTTTTTAACATTCAATTCGTTTTTCATCTATCTTATTCCCTTTTCCTATAAACCAGAATATCAGAAAAATAAATACAAAGATAAAGATATAGTCCATTAAATTACTATTTCCTTTTATAATCAAATATTCTCCATCTAATACATTTCTTGTATTTGCTATAATAGTTTCATACATATCATTCTTAGATCGTAAAACGACATCAACTACTCCAAATACCAGCGTTGCAATAAGCGAAAATATCATACTTGAAATGTATAAACTATTCCCACGTAATTTACTTACTTTCTTACTTTTAATTAAATATAAATATACGGCTGCTGTTAGTAATCCTGGTACAAACAGTACTCCATATAGTGTAAAAATGTTCATTGATGAATATCCCCAAAATACTGCTATGCTCCCTAATACTCCTAATGCAATTTCTAAAATCCATAAAATAATATTTTTCCTCATCTTTTCTACCTCTCTTTACAAATATATGCACCACAAATTATACATAAAGTGTACCACCATAGGCGGGTATAATTTTTTTGTATATATCCTTAATACAGCAAGTATTATGCCTGCTGGAAATCTATACACTAAATTACTTAAGAAATCTCCTCCCGTATGTAGTGCAAACCCAAAAATTATAGCACTGACAATAACCACATAATATTTTTTACGAAACAACTGTGATAATAAGTAAAAAATAATTCCTCTCATTAAAATTTCTTCAGATATACTAACAAATAGTTGTTGACTTACAACTTCAGTAAAAATCTTCAAGTTTCCTTTTGTTATAAATAAGAAAACACTAAAAATCACAGCGCTAATTAAAAAAATACTATCTGTTATACCAATTTTTGCTATTCCTATTTCTGAGATTTTAATATTATGTTGCTTTTTTAGTACATAAAATGGCATAATCACAAAACTGATAACGAGTGACAAAATACTTGCCAGCTCCTCCATATTTCCTTGAAAAGCCAAATTTAAGAATAAAAAGCAAAACATACATAAAAAGTTACTCAGAACAATAATACAAACTATTTCTATAAGTAATTTTTCTTTTTTATCCATAACTTATATCTCCTAATAAGAAAAAGGGGAAGTTTAACCTCCCCCTCCTCTTGCTGTCATAATTCTTACCAGCCCTTTTTATTTCCGTATCCTGCACATAATCCTAATACAGGACCAAAAGACCAGCAACCTGCATTTGCTTTCCCACTCTTAAAGATCATACTTACGTCCTCCTTTCTCAGAAATTTATATAATTATAAAAACTATATACTTGTATATTGTGCAAAAAGATTATCATAAAATCGTTTTGCTGCTAAGCAATAAGGATCTCTTTTTTTCATATCGCCTGTAAATAGATATGCTCGTCCCCTACATGCTCCACCACATAAATTTTTGTATTCACAAATTCCACACTCTTCTATATCATCTAATAATATATTATTTCCTTCAAAATCAGACTCATCAATAATATCCTTTAACCTGCCATGTTTATATTTCCCATTTTACATTCTTGGCAATGTAGCATATGGTACGGATAAATGTCTCCGTTATATGCTATACTAATCGTTTTCTTTCCAAAGCCACAACCTTCCCGATATGTAATGCCAACCACATCTGTAGGTGTATCTAAAATTGTAGTTCCATTTTCTGACTCTGTAATGTTATCACCGACAATAACAAAATCATCCTCGCTGAATTTATAATCTTCAAAAATCTTTTCGCTAAAATCCACTGTAAATATACTGAAACTCATAAATACACCCAATTTTTTTGCTAAATTTTCATATTCTTTCATGAATGGAACATTCTTCTTATGTAATGTTACAATCAATTTAATCGGTATCTTTTCTTTTAGTCTTTCTACCGTATCTAACACACGTTTCATAATACCTTTATCTCTTATAAATGATGTTTTGTCATCATATCCATCAATTGATATGTTAAGTGCATCAATATACGGCAAAACCACTTCATAATCAGAGATGTTCATCGTTCCATTTGATATAACTTCTAAGCTTCCATTTACTGTTTCTTTAATATATTTACAAATTTCTCGTAAGTCTTTTCTCAGAAATGGTTCTCCACCTGAAATTACAATATTTTTCACTCCAAGTAATGATAAATCATCAATGACACATTTCCATTCATCAAAACTTAATTCATTTCTTGTATTCCGATTTTCTACATAAGAATAGCATCCAAGACAATGTAAATTACACGCAGAATTGACATGTAAATATACTGAGTCAATACCTTTTATTTCCTTGTAACAGCTTTTCAAAAAATCATTTTCTTCCAAGACCTTATAAAGTTCTTTCTGGTTATCAGATAGTGAAGAAATCTCTATAAGATTGCTCTTTAATAAATCTACGACTTCTTCCCCTTCCCTGTCTAATCCAATTACCATTCCATTATTTCGATTTGCTATAATAGTTATTCCTTTGACTTTGAATGTCTTTACATTATTACCCAACCAGTCCATATCTTCCTCCAAATTAAATATCTTTGTTTCTAAATTCTCTAATTCCAAAATAAGTGGTAAAAACTGCTATAATAGAAAAATAAATTGCTCCTATTAAAACCTGCGTCCATACTACTTTTTCCATCATTGTAAAAGTATTGATATAATACAATGGGGAAAAATATTTAAACACTTTCGTATAAGAAAGTAAATTCATCCCAATGTAGCCTATCATATAAATCCCCAAGCAGACTACTAATCTATACTTTATGGATAACATCATAATGATAAAAATTGTTATTACCCAAAAAAGATATATGGTAATAATCTGTATAATTTCTATTGAAATTCTTTCATCATACAACGCTCCATTTACAATTGGAGTTTTATCATTCATTATAAAATAATAACAAAACAATCCTACAACTACTAATAATACACTAATCACACCAGCATACACGCTTAATGCCTTTACTTTTTCTATATAGATTTTTTTTCTATCACCTACTTTATTCAAATAAATCCGTAAACTTTTATCTTCAATTTCAGTCCCTAATGTTCTACTTGTAATGGCAACTAAAATAATATTAAAAATAAACATGGATTGAGCCATTTGAAACATCGCCGATATAAAATTGATTGCTGTAATATTTCCATTTCCGCTATAAGAAACTATTTCTGAACCACTTGCAATTCCTACACTATATAAAATCGGAACTAAAATCACTGTTAAAAAAATCCATGTATCTTTTCTTTTATACAATTTATATAATTCTGTTTTGTAAACTACCTGCTTTCTATTTATCATATCGTTTCCTCCGCCAAAAATAATTTTTTTCAAATTATTATTTTGAATTGACATTCCCACGATATAATGCCCCTCTTGTAATAATATTCTTTGAATATCAACAATATTTTTTTCATTTTTAAAAAAAATACAATCTTTTTCACAAAGTATAGTGGGATCTTGTAACTCCAACTTTTTTTTTTCTCTTCTGTGCTTATATTTCCATCAATTTTTAAAATAAAAGTCTTTTCTCTCACTAATTTCTGATCCAAAACCTTTTTTCCTTTTCGAACCATCACAACTCTGTCACATACTTCTTCCACATCATCTAAATCATGACTCGAAAATAAAACGGGGATTTTTTCTTGATGCGCCTTATCTAAAATTACCTTTTTAAATAATTCCTTTCCAACCGGATCTAATCCTACAAATGGTTCATCAAATATCAATAATTCCACATCTGTTAACAGGCTTTGACACAATCCCAATCTCTGTTTCATGCCAAAAGAGAATGTTTTCACTTTCTTTTTTTTGCTATCAGAAAGTTCTGTCTTCTGCAATAGACTTTCTATTAAAGTACTATTTTTCTTGTCTTCTGATAATATTGATAGATACTGTAAATTCTCTTCGGCTGTCAAATAATCCAAAAAACTAGGCTCGATTAAAACTCCTATTTTATCTAATGTTTTTTCCTTTTCACTAGATATTCCTTTAAAAGATATACTTCCAGAAGTAGGTCTAATGAAGCCACAAATAGAATTTAATAATGTTGTCTTTCCTGCACCATTTTCACCTATAAGTGCCACTATTGAATAATCCGGTGCCCGTGTCCCTGCTGTCCGGTGACAGGAAACCGCAAATCCGTTTTTTAGGAAACCACCCTTCCGGTAGTGGAAACCTTTATCATAAATCCTTTAGAATGTAATCATGCACCAGCTGGTGTAAATTCATTCAAAGGAGGTCATGACCATGACCAAGTATCGAGAGATTCTCAGGCTAAAAAGTCTGGGACTCAGTCAGCAGAGCATTGCCGACAGCTGCAATGTCTCCAAGAAAACGGTTAATCGCGTTTTGAAGCGTGCAAAGGAATTAAATATTTCCTGGCCGCTTGATAAAAGCGATACCGATGCTGTTCTTGCAGAAATGTTTTTTCCTTCTACAAAGCAAGTCAGATCCAATAAACGGATGCCTGACTACGATTATGTCCACAAAGAATTACTCCGTAACGGAGTCAGTAAGAAACTCTTGTGGACAGAATACATGGAGGATTGTCATGCAAATGGCGAAGAACCACTTATGTATTCCCAGTTCTGCTATCACATCCAGCAGGATGAGCAGAAACGACGTGCTACCATGCATATCAACCGGAAACCTGGTGAGCAGGTTGAGGTCGATTGGGCAGGAGATCCTGCAACAATCATTGATCCGGATACCGGTGAGATCACCAAAGCCTATATATTTGTCGGCGTGATGACTTATAGTCAGTACGCATATGTGGAAGCATTTCTGGATATGAAGCAGAAATCATGGATTAATGCCCATGTTCATATGTATGAATATTTTGGTGGTGTTGCCAGAATTCTCATACCGGATAACTGTAAAACAGCGGTTGTCCACAATGGTGGCTTTAAAGACCAGCAGGTCAATGAAACTTATCAGGAAATGGCCGAATACTACGGCACCGCTATTATCCCGGCGCGTGTCAGGCTCCAAAAGATAAGCCGAATGCTGAGGGGACAGTAGGAAATATTTCTACTTGGATCACAGCAGCTCTTCGGAATGAACAGTTCTTCTCCCTTGCCGAATTGAATCTGGCAATCAGAGATAAGCTGGAACTGTTCAACCAAAGGCTCTTTCAGAAGAAAGAGGGTAGTCGGCGAAGCTTATTTCTTGGGGAAGAAAAACCATTGCTGTCACCATTACCTGCTACCCGTTTTGAACTGAGTGACTGGAAAGCAGCCACTGTCCAGTTCAATTATCACATATCTGTGGACGGAATGCTATACTCCGTTCCGTACGAATACATTAAAAAGAAAGTTGATATAAGGGTAACAGACACCACGATTGAAATTTTCTACAACCATAACCGCATTGCTTCCCATCGTCGTCTAAAAGGACGCCCTGGGCAGTACAGCACCATTACTGAACATATGCCGGCAGACCACCAGAAGTATCTGGAATGGAACGGTGACCGCTTCCGTAAATGGGCTGAGCGGATTGGCATAAATACGTACACTGCAGTCAATGCAATATTGACCTCCAAAAGTGTGGAACAACAAACCTACCGAAGCTGTATGGGGCTTCTTAAGCTTGCTGAGAAGTACTCAGATGCGTTACTGGAAGCTGCCTGTAAAAAGGCATTATCCTATACAGCATCACCCAGTTACAAGAGTATTAAAAACCTACTTGTAACCGGTTCAGAAAAACTGGCATCGGAAGCAATCGATACCAAGACCACACATAAAGCACATGGCATCACACGAGGTGCCGATTACTATCGGAGGTAAACACATATGACCAATCAGAGTACAATGGATAAGTTAATAGAAATGCGCCTTACCACAATGGCAGATGCATTCCGCAATCAACTCAATGACCCAAAATTCAAGGAGGTTCCCTTTGAGGATCAATTCGGTATGCTGGTGGATATCGAATACAGCAGTCGCAAAAACAACCGTCTCAAAAGACTGATCAAGAATGCCGGTTTCGATCAGCCGGAAGCGAATATCATGGATATCAACTATACTTCCGGACGCAAGCTAAACAAGGAACTGATTCGCAGACTTGCTACCTGCGAATATATATCTGAACATCGGAATCTTTTTATTACCGGTGCTACAGGCTGCGGTAAAACTTACATGGCCTGTGCCTTTGGCATGGAAGCCTGTAAGCAGTATTACAATACCAAATATATCCGTCTGCCTGATCTGCTTATTGATCTGGAGGTGGCACGGACAGATGGCAACTACAAAAAGGTGATGGCTAAGTATGCCAATCCCGTTGTCCTGATTTTGGACGAATGGCTTCTATTGAAACCAACGGAATCTGAACAAAGAGATATCTTCGAACTACTCCATCGGAGACGCAAGAAATCTTCAACGATTTTTTGCTCCCAGTATGAGTTCGAGGAATGGTACGACCAACTGGGTGGTGATGATAGTCCTCTGGCAGATGCAATCATTGACCGCATTGCTCATGACAGTTATCGTATCAACATTACAAGCATTGATGCCGAACATGATATCTCGATGCGAGAGGTTTATGGCTTGGACAAAACATTACGTGAGTAAACTCGCATAAGCGGTTCCCGCTAGCCCGGACAGACGGTTTCCCGTCTGCCGGACTTGCGGTGTTACCGCACAAGAATATTCAACTATCTCTCCTGGCATTATTTTCATGGAAAAATCATCCAATGCTATTTTGTTTTTATATTTTTTTGTCAAATTATCAATCGAAAGTGCCTCATTCATTATGACCACCGTCTTTCTTTGTTTTGATGGTATTACTATATCATGCTTTTTTAAAATTCATCTTATCTGAACCTTAAAATAACATAAAAAGCAGGGCACAATGCCCTGCTTTTTATGTTATTTTACTGGCATCACAATTATAAATGCCTTTGTATATTTCTTATATGGCTGCTCAAAATAAATAGCTGCTTCATGTGCATCCAGAACTTTTTTTACAATTGCAAGTCCTAATCCACTATTACTACTATCATTTCTCGATTGATCTCCTTTAACAAATGGTTCATACATACACGAACTAATATCTTTTGGAATTTTTTTCCCATCATCCGCTATAACAAGATATATTTTTCTATCATATTCTGTCAGTCTAATTTCAATAGTCGTATCTTCATCATTATGTTGTACTGCATTATTCAGTAAATTTATAATGCTCGACGCATTTCTCTTTTATCAATGAAGATATTTCTTTCCTCCTCATCAACCTCCACTCTCAAAATGTTTTTATTTACCTCAATATAATGGTATTGATCTGCCAAAATATTTTTTCACAAACTCAGTAAAATCCATCTAATTCTTTGTTTAAATTTGTAATCGACTCGAAACATTCCTATTATAATCGCTTAATTGCTTGAAGTAACTGCTACCATTTCA
>ENA-OQAN01001274-OQAN01001274.1-human-gut-metagenome-genome-assembly--contig:-NODE-1274-length-11383-cov-3.535803_pt1 | contig 11383 bp, 14 predicted proteins | sample MGYA00242735_ERZ504527 | MGnify/ENA primary metagenome ERZ504527 (study PRJEB26092, sample SAMD00036230) | human gut metagenome | host: Homo sapiens | study: EMG produced TPA metagenomics assembly of...
TGAACAGGTTATTGACAAATTGGACGCAATCTAATGCAAATGAGCCTTGTATGTGTTATGATGAACACAAGTCATATCAAGCTCTTTCCAACAAGGAAAGGAGCAGACACCATGAAAGAAAAAAGACGGGATAACAAAGGTCGTATCTGCATACTGGAGAGAGCCAACGAACAGACGGGAAATACTTATATAAATATGTAGACGCATTTGGAAACACAAAATATGTGTATGCTTGGAGATTGACACCCACAGACCCGACACCAAAGGGAAAACGGGAAAAACCCTCACTTCGTGAACTGGAACAGCAGATAAGACGGGATATTGAGGACGGTATCGACAGCACAGGCAAGAAAATGACGCTTTGCCAACTCTATGCCAAACAGAACGCACAGAGGGCAAATGTGAAGAAAAGCACAATAAAACAACGGGAACAACTCATGCGGTTATTGAAAGAGGATAAGTTAGGTGCTAGGAGCATTGATACGATAAAACCCTCTGACGCTAAAGAATGGGCGTTACGCATGAAAGACAAAGGCTTTTCCTACAATACCATTAACAACCATAAACGCTCGTTAAAAGCGTCATTCTATATCGCCATACAAGACGATTGCGTAAGGAAAAATCCCTTTGATTTCAAGTTAAGTGAAGTCCTAGAAAATGATACCAAAGAGAAAGTTGCATTGACAGAGGAACAGGAACAAGCCTTACTCTCATTCATCAAGACGGACAATGTGTATCACAAGTATTATGATGATGTGCTGATACTGTTAAAAACAGGACTTCGTATCTCGGAACTGTGCGGACTGACAGTAGCCGATATTGATTTCAAGAATGAAGTTGTGATTATCGACCACCAGTTACTAAAGAGCAAGGAACAAGGCTATTATATTGAAACGCCTAAGACGAAAAGCGGAATAAGGCAAGTACCATTAAGCAGAGAAACGATACAGGCATTTCAACGGGTTATGAAGAAACGCCCAAAGGCAGAACCATTTGTGATAGACGGACGGGGCAATTTCCTATTTGTCAATCATAAGGACAAGCCAAAAGTTGCGATTGATTACAACGCCTTATTTGTCCGTATGGTAAAGAAATACAACAAGCACCACAAGGACAATCCCTTGCCACATATCACACCGCATACGCTACGCCATACGTTCTGCACAAGGCTGGCAAGCAAGAACATGAACCAAAAGATTTACAGTATATCATGGGGCATTCAAACATTAGTATCACAATGAATTGGTACGCTCATGCGTCCATAGATACCGCAAAATCAGAGGTTCAGCGTCTAATTGCATAGAAGTATTTACCACGATTTTAACCACGCTTGATAGCGAAAATATAAGAAGATAGACCTAGATATGTGAGGTTTACCACAAAAGCAAAATGCCCGTAGAGCCGATAAAATAAGGCTTTGCGGACATTTAAGAAGATATAAAAAGATAGTCAAAAAGACATATATAATTTGTGGATAACGACATACAATTTCTTGCTCATCGCTATCATAAATACTATCCTGAAAATAAATATAATCTCTGAAAATCTCCAAGAATCGCTCTGGTGAATAAACACCCTTTATCATAGTTTCTGTTTCTGCAAAAGGTAAGGTGGATACAGCGTCTCCTTCATTTACTCTACGCCAAGCATAAAAGTGCTCGTAAGGTGTACGTACTGTACCTAATCTTGTTTTCACACCATCTGAAATGCAAGCCAAAGGGCAATAATGTAAAAGGTGTGGAATATCTCTCCAGTATCGAATATTAATTTGTTCCCAAGCATCATAAATAGTCGCATTGGCATCAGTGGGATTTTTCAACTCAATGACACACAGAGGTATACCATTTACAAACAAAAGCACATCCGGTCTACGATTTTCTTTTTGACCATTGTTTGTATATTCCACTGTAAACTGATTCACTACACGGAAGATATTCTTATTCCAATTATCAAAATCAATAAGTGGTATCATTCTTGGTAGCTCATCCTGCGGTGTAAACTGAACACCATTTACCATCCAGCCGTATACTTTATGCAAAGTAGCAAAATCACTTTCCGCACCTACAAGACGAACATTATCATATATCTTTGTCACCTCGTCTTCTGTCAAATCCGGGTTGGTGTCTGCTATAAACTTCTTGAAATCATCAGCAATCAGTACATCTCTTTTTGTGACACGAGAGATATTATTGCCAGAAGAATACTTCCAACCTTCCGCTTCTAAAAAGCCAATAAAGGCATATTCATATTCTGATTCACAATAATGACCATTGTATTCTTTTAATCTTGCCATAGGCTATGCCTCCTTTGCTTTTCTTGCCTCTTCTATAGAACCTTTAATAAGAATAGGACAGATGTCTTTTATCTGTGCTTTGAGTTTTTCGTTAATCTCTTTTCGTATTTTGTATGCTTCATAAATACCAACTATGTCTTTTTGAACGTCAATAGATGGAAGTGGCATTCGTACTTCTTTCATATCATCAAGCTAAATGTTTCTCTTGCACTCCCCCACGAATGAAAACGGGCATATCGATCAAATTCTGTTCTGCAAAAAAATAAATACAAATATTTAGGAAGTAGTTTAGTATTATCAGTTTGTATTACAGTTGATATTGACGATACTAAATAGTTCTCCCCCGACTGATTCAAAGCTAACGACATTTTATCTGCTCTTCGTGAAGTGTCAGAAATAAAAGCAATCATTCCAGGCTCTACTACCTTGTAATTTTCTAGAGAAACCCCCTCCATATTAGCTTTAGTATTGATGAATTCTTTACTTGTTGCTATACCTCGTACAGAATCCAACTTGAGATTACCAATATTTTTTTTTATTGACCTCTTCTACATAGGTGGCAATTGCCTCACAAGGCATTTGTCTCCTCAAATCTTCAATATACGCATCACAAACAAGTTTTAAATCCTCTAAACCACACTCATAACTTTTTTGATTTTCAAGCATAGCATTATAGACATCTACATACTTTTGTTGTATTGAAAAAACAGGTAAGTCAACACTCATATCACACAGAGTATCCCACGAAAAGACTTCTGTTGAACTTCCCCAAGATTGATAACAAGCTTCTCTGTCCCATTCATCACGTTTAAAGTGCAAAAATAAGTAATCTGCCAAAACAATCTTTTTCATAGATGGTTTTACCTTAAAAGCAATATTATTCCAACTAATGATAAAGTTATCATTAGTATTATTATATCCAAAACCAATTCTTTTTCCATGTGTCCGCGGATTATAAATAAATTCTCCTGGGTGAACCACAAGAAATTTTGATAAATCAGTTTCTGAGACATTTGCTTTTGTAGGTATAACCTCCTTTGTAATTGTCATTCCTTTAACATCATCAGGACCATATTGCAATTCAGAATTTGTGTCTTGTACTAATTCAATCAATTCACCAAGTTTATATTTAGTCAATCCCATATCCAATCCCCCTAAATGCTTCCTCCAGCATCTGCTGGGATTTCTTTTCTTGTTTCATAACCTCTTTCATTTCAGATTGAATACGAGCCATTTCTTTTTCATAATCAATTTCTAAATCATGGTCAATAAACTCAATGTATTTGCTTGGTGTGAGAGCCCAGCCTTTATTTTCAATTTCATTAATGCACACACTACGGTAAAGTTCTGGCATCTCATAGTCTGCTCCATCAGTTCCCTCACATTGCCATGTGTGATAAATATCTGCTGCCTTCTCAATTTGTTCTGTATTCAACCGAACTTTCTTTTTGCTCTCACCCTTAACAGCATTTTCTGTCCATTGGCGTAAATCCATAAAGAGTATCTCATGCTCGCGATTTCGGAGATTTCTTCCATGGTATTTTCCACCTTTTTTATTCTGATTCAGTATCCAAAGAGTAACACTGATATCTGTTGTAATAAACAATTCTCTTGGCAGAACAACGATAGCCTCAATTTTATCATTCTGAATCAGTTCCTTACGTATTTCCAATGTATCACTATCATTCAACGCACCATTCGCAAGAAGGAATCCTGCTACTCCATCAGTTTTCTTCAAATGTGAAAGTATATGCAAAATCCATGCATAATTTGCGTTACTTTCAGGTGGCGTTTGATAGTCAGACCAACGAGGGTCATTTTTCAAATTGTCATTATACCAGCCTTTCAGATTAAAAGGTGGATTTGCCATAATATAGTTAAAGTGCAGCCCCTTGTGTAAATCATGTGTAAATGATGAATCTGCTTCTTCTCCTAGATTATGGCTTATTCCACGCAAAGCCAAATTCATTTTCGCAAGGCGATATGTAGCCGGTTCTTTTTCCTGACCATATACATTGATACCATTTAAGTTTCCCTGCTTTGACTTTACAAGTTCAGCACTCTGAATAAACATTCCTCCTGAACCACAGCAAGGATCATATAAGGTGCCATCATAAGGCTCAATCATCGTTGCAATAAGTTGAACTACGTCATGAGGTGTATAAAATTCTCCTTCCTCCTTTGTAGCATTTACTGCGAACTCCTTAAGAAAGTATTCGTATACACGACCAATAAGGTCTTTTTCCTCTCCAAATGTCTTATGACTGATTTTGTTCACTTCATCAACAATTTTCTTTATATCATTAGCTGCTAAATTGCGTGCTGTAAATGTTCCTTTAACAAAACAGCCTTTCAACTGTGGATCTTCTTCCTCAAGCCTTTGCAAAGCTGTATCAAGTGCAACATTAAGCTGTGGTGCCGGTGTACTGATAATAGTCGACCATCTTGCTTCTGGTGGTAAATTATATGTACCATCTGCAAAAGTAGCATCATCAAAGAATGCTGCTCTAATGTTCTCATCTTCCGGATCTAATCCCTGCTCTTTAAGTGTTCTGTTTTAGATTTTTAATTCCATCCTCATACTTTTCGCCGATAAACCTCAAGAACACTAGCGTAAGCATCATATCTCTTTTTTCAAAGAATGAGCCGGAATTACGTGCCGCACGCAAATAATCTCTACAATTAAATAAAATATTATCTATGTTCAATGCCTTTTCAGTTGTTTTCTTCTTAGCCATATTACTTTTCTTCCCTTTCCTCGTCTGGAACAAATTCCATGATATCCTGTATCTCACAATGCAATACTTTACATACTTTTTCCAAAACTTGTGTACTTACATGTTCATTCTTCCCTAGTTTCGCCAGTGCATTTGTTGTAATTCCTGCCTGATCTCTAAGGTCAACTTTCATCATATTTTCATCTATTAATTTCTTCCATAATTTGTTGTATCTGATTGCCATTATTATCCCTTTCGTATCATTACAACTATTTATCATTTCTTTTTCATTATATCATCAAATCTAGTTTACTTCAATTTGAAATTGATTTTTTCAATTTATCAAATATATATAAAGCGTAAAGGACAGATATTATTAGTCAATAAAATACCTGTCCATCTTTTCAATAATTCTTCTTACCCACTCCTATTCCAATGTTTTTCATTGTTGTAATAATTCACATTCTGTTCCTCAACAAGCTTCTTATCCGTCGCATCCACAACGTTCATATAATTATCATACAATTCCGAACTATACATTTTCACATTAAGCTCTTTTAATACCATGTATAACTCTAGACGAGGATCATCAGGCTTATGACCAGATAACACCTATGCTCTTCGCCTAGCTTACCCAATATTCCAAGTTAAAACAGGGTGAACTCTCACAGGATGAGTATGACAATTGGAGATATAACTACCCTAATATTGAACCGACAACCGGCTTTGTAAGAAATACCATTTCTGCTGATTTGGATGCAGAACTCCAGGATGCACTATCAGAAGAAATGAAAAAAAAGTGGTCTGCTTTAATTCCTTTTCCAATGGCAACAGACCATACAAGTGACGGATAGATAAAAAGAAGACCTCACCGAAATTCCTCTCCAGTTTGGAAAAGAAAATCAGTTAGGTCTTCTTTCATATTGTAATATACATTATTTTTTGCTTAACACTTTTGCGTTAGATTGTGCTGCCAAATTGTTGCCAAAACTTAACTTTTTTTGTTTGGAACGGTTGTAAATAATGGCTTATTTTTCACAAAAGGTTATTCAAACTCAATCGTTCCAGGCGGCTTACTTGTAAGATCATAGAATACGCGGTTTACGCCCTTAACTTCATTAATAATACGGTTCATCACCTTATTAAGTACTGCATAAGGAATCTCAGCAGACTCCGCAGTCATGAAGTCAATGGTCTTAACGGCGCGAAGCGCCACTGCATAATCGTATGTTCTGAAGTCTCCCATTACACCTACGCTTCGCATATTTGTAAGGGCTGCAAAGTACTGGTTCGGCATCCAGGACGGATCTTCTCCGTGTTCTTTTTTGTAGTCGGCGGCTGCATTGTCGACTTCTTCACGGTAGATGTAGTCTGCATCCTGTACGATGCGTACTTTTTCCTCGGTGACTTCACCGATGATACGGATTCCAAGTCCCGGGCCCGGGAATGGCTGACGGAATACCAGTCTTTCCGGAATTCCAAGCTCAAGGCCAGCTTTACGGACCTCATCTTTGAACAGGTCACGAAGCGGCTCAATGATTTCTTTGAAATCAACGAAATCCGGAAGACCTCCTACGTTGTGATGGGATTTGATCACTGCGGATTCTCCGCCGAGACCGCTCTCTACAACGTCCGGATAAATGGTTCCCTGTGCAAGGAAATCTACAGCACCGATCTTCTTGGCTTCCTCCTCGAAGATACGGATAAATTCCTCACCGATGATCTTACGCTTCGCTTCAGGCTCTGTAACACCGGCAAGCTTGTCGTAATATCTCTGCTGTGCGTTCACGCGAATAAAGTTCAGATCAAACTGACCATTCGGTCCGAATACACCTTCAACCTCATCACCTTCATCCTTACGAAGAAGGCCATGATCTACAAATACACAGGTAAGCTGCTTACCGATTGCTCTGGAAAGAAGTCCTGCTGCCACGGAGGAATCTACACCACCTGACAGGGCAAGGAGAACTTTTCCATCACCGACTTTCTCGCGGATCTCTTTGATCGTATGTTCAACAAAGGCATCCATCTTCCAGTCTCCGGCACATTCGCAGACACCAAGTACGAAGTTGGACAGCATTGTCTTTCCTTCTACTGTGTGCAGTACTTCCGGATGGAACTGGATCGCATACAGTTTCTTCTCTTCATTCTGTGCAGTTGCTACCGGACAGTCTGCAGTATGTGCAGCGATCTCAAATCCCGGTGCAGTCTGGGAAATATAGTCTGTATGGCTCATCCAGCAGATTGTTTTGTCGGATACATTTTTGAAGATCCTGGAATCTTTCTTATCGATGAGAAGCTCTGTCTTACCGTATTCGCTGACATCTGCCTTCTCAACTTTTCCGCCAAGGACATGCATCATAAGCTGTGCTCCATAGCAAAGTCCAAGTACCGGAATACCAAGCTCAAATAATTCCTTCTGGTAAGTCGGTGAATCTGCCTCATAGCAGCTGTTTGGTCCGCCGGTAAGGATGATTCCCTTAGGATTCATCGCTTTAATCTTCTCAAGATCTGTCTTGTAAGAATAAATTTCGCAATATACATTGCATTCTCTGACACGTCTTGCAACCAGCTGATTGTACTGACCGCCAAAATCAATGACAATAACTAATTCTCTTTTCAAGGCTTTCCTCCTGTTATTTATAACATCTTTAGAATCTGTTACTCATTATAAATGAGTACATGCACTTTTACAATGCTAATTTTATCTCCCGCCGGAATTTTTATTTTCCGGAAAAATTTTTCACTACTTTTTTGCCTGCTCATCCCAGTAAGCGCAGTCATTTCTTCCAATTACCTCCGATGTAAACGGAGTACCGTCATTCTTCTTATAATGTCTGGTCGCCCGGAAAACATATTTCGCACCGACATAAACGATCGGTACGTTGAAAAATACGATCAGAATATTTCCAAGATCAGAAAATGCCCAGAGATTTCCAAGCTCCAGTCCTGCGATATTACAGAGGATACCAAATGCGGCAACAAAAAGACCGATACAGCGTACAAAATTAATACAGATCTTATCCTTGCGGATACGGTTGGCTGCGATTTCCGAAAAGCTGATCATTCCAAGCAGACAGGTAAATGCAAACAGGCAGAAACATAAGGTTACAAGAAATGTAACGATCCCGTTCATTGCAGTTCCCGGAGTCAGCACAGCAATGGACTCCGTATATTTGGGAAGTTTATCAAGAGCCTGCCAGCTTTCCGCATCTGCTCCCGTCCAGCAATGTGCCATAACTACCACAAATCCGGTAAGTGTGCAGATCACAATGGTATCAAGAAAAACTCCCAGAGAAGCGATCACACCCTGCTCACATGGATGCTTTGCGTCAGCTGCTGCCGCTGACATGGTGATCGTTCCCTGACCAGCCTCATTGGACATCAGGCCTCGTTTTACGCCCTGTGCAAGAACTGTTCCAAAAACACCTCCAAAAAATGCATCCGGCTTAAAGGCTCCTGCAAACACACTTCCGAAGAAATACGGAATACGGGTAAAATTCAATATGATAAGAAGTAACACTACTACCATATAGAGCACTGCCATCACCGGCACCATCATATCTGTCCATCTGGATACTTTTTTGATTCCGCCAAATGCGATAGCTGCTGTGAGGATTACGATCAGCGTACCTACTATATAATAGAAGGCTGATCCGCTTGGAATGGTTTTTCCGGTTACGATCTCTGCCATGCGTCCTACTGATGAAACAACGTTAAAGCCCTGTGCCGGCAGACAGCAAAGCGCATACAAAATATACAATACCGAAAGAAAAACGCCGATCCATACCTTATTTCCAAGAAGCTTTCTCCCATAAAAGGAAGACCTCCTACGAACTCATCGTCCTTCTTCTCCTTGAAAATCTGAGCAAGGACACCCTCCATGTATGCAACTGCCATCCCAAAAAACGCAGATATCCACATCCAGAACAGGGCCCCCGGTCCACCCACTGCAATAGCACCTGTTACGCCCAGGATATTTCCCGGTCCTACACGCATAGCTGAACTCAGGAAAAACGATGCAAGCGGCGAAATTCCTGTTTCCACAACACGTTTCTCCGTCATGGTCCTGATTCCTTTTTTAAAGTAAGTCACCTGCATAAAACCGATCCTGAAACTAAAAAAAATCCCGGACCCAAGAAGTAATATGATCGCAAAGGATATATTTCCCAGAATCGGAATATTGCTGTACCAGTCAAAATTCGTGGGGAACTCCCACAGAAAATCAGACAGTGGACCGATAAAGCTGAACACTCCATTGATCGCCTCAAACACTTTCTCCATAGCCATCTCCTCCCTTTTCATCTGAATACCTCAGAATTGAACCATCTTTCCGGATATTACATTTTCCGCTGAATATAAAATATAGATATATTCATTTATACCCCTCAGAAAAATTTCCGCACCTGTTCATATAACATGTGTACCACATCCATCCTCGTTCATTTCCCCTCCGGATTTTTATGCTATGGTTTATTATACCGTATCGGCTTAAAAAAAGTCTTATTTATTTTCACTATTTTTGTACAAATTTCAGAATTTTCTATTCTTACAAGCCCCACCGACTGCTATGCTTTTCGCACCCCCCGCAGGGGACTTACTTGATTCGAGTCAAGCGGATATTCGCAATCCGCTTCGCTACGCGGCTCTACACCGAATAACTTCTTCGCAGTTTATCAGACTTTATAAGATATTTAGACTTTCCTCACAAATTTTTAAAACGCTTCTCACAGTTCCATCACATTTTGACGGTATATTATTAATCAAATAAAGCACAAAGCTTTTTCATCTTATAGATCATTACTTATTTTTCTTTTCATACTCTGCCGGGTTCCTTCCAAGACCCGGCCCTCCTTTTTATCTTCTTACAAACTCCCATAGTATACCATCCTTTCTTTATTCAAAAGGATCTATACCTATAATCATGGTGTCTATATTAGACATTCTGATTCTATCTGATGATCGACATTTTCATCTCGGTCCATTTACTCCGCATCACTTCACGCCCAGATATCCTTATCCCCCCTGAAACCCGAATAAACACAACAAAAAAACACCGTCCCCGCAGCTCTATATCTGCAAAAACAGTGCCTTTAGTGCGTCTTCAGGGGTTCGAACCCTGGACACCCTGATTAAGAGTCAGGTGCTCTACCAACTGAGCTAAAAACGCTTATTTAATTATTTGTCTTTCGTTTTTTGTTTCGTTCGTTCCTCAAGACATGTTGTATTATACGTTATGATTTGAAGAAAGTCAACACCTTTTTTTTAATTTTTTTTTATTTTTTTCTTTTTTATTTTTTATATCTTCATTTGATGCAATTTTGTTCAGTGATTTTTCTATTTCTGACAGCGAATTTCTGATCTGAAATGCCTGGCTTTTGACGCCGCGTTTTACACTGTTGAGATTTCGACGGAATGAGTTGGATTTTCTTTTTTTCAAACCTTATTTTCCCCTCTTTCTTTATACAGATCAGGCAGCTTTTCCTGCAGATTCGTATATTCCTGCCTGACGCTCCCTCTTATTTATTATATGAAAACAGGCCGATCTGTTTACAGATCAGCCCGATAAAACAACCTTCTATATTAATGCAGAATATCTATGCGCCAGATAAGCTTTGATATCAGATACCTTCTGAAAACCACCTAACCTTACCTCTTCTATTTTTGTCTGATCACCATCTTACAGATCGGATTGCCCATGGAAGAAAACTTCTCCTCATACTCCGTCATCACATTTCCCTTCACCAGCTCCTCATCATGATGAAGATCAAACGTACAAACCTCCAGGTTCCAGTCAGACTCCTTTACCTCTTCCAGGGAAAATTCAAACAATCCACGGTTATCTGTCTTAAATTCCACAGTACCCTCTTTTTTCAGGACCTGCTCATACCTCTTCAAAAACTCCCTGGAAGTCAGTCTTCTCTTGGCATGACGGGCCTTCGGCCACGGATCGGAAAAATTCAGATAAATCCCGTCAACCTCATCCTTCTCAAAAATCTCCGGCAAAAGCCTTGCATCCACACGGATGAACACCAGATTTGAAAACTCCTCCCCGGCCTCCTCAAGCTCCTCCCTCTTCTGAAGTGCCCGAAGCAGCACACTGTCATACATCTCGATCCCAACATAATTCCTCTCAGGATGCAGCCTCGCCATATCCATCAGAAAACGCCCTTTTCCCATACCAACCTCAAGAAAAAGCGGTCTCTTCTCCCAAAAACACTCGCCCATTCCCCTTTAAACTTCTCCGGTTCATCAATCACCCAGTCACACTCCAAAATCGCATCTTTCGCCCCGGGAATATTACGTAATCTCATAAATAACCTCCAAATTAATCTTCCTATAATATACAGATCAAAATAACTACCTCTCGCAG
>ENA-OQAN01001276-OQAN01001276.1-human-gut-metagenome-genome-assembly--contig:-NODE-1276-length-11369-cov-4.634585_pt1 | contig 11369 bp, 13 predicted proteins | sample MGYA00242735_ERZ504527 | MGnify/ENA primary metagenome ERZ504527 (study PRJEB26092, sample SAMD00036230) | human gut metagenome | host: Homo sapiens | study: EMG produced TPA metagenomics assembly of...
CAGGCCATACCTTGACCGCTACACCGGCAGCGCCGTATGCTCCAAGCAGCTTTTCAAGGAAGCCTGAACCACCCCTTTGACGAGCCGAAGCAATGGGAAATCCGGGAAGTCAACGACATCATGAACCACTGTATCACGGGATGGAAGTATTTCTCCAATCCCCGGATATTTGAAGGATACGGCAGGCAAAAGGGCTGGGAACGGGAATCAAATCCAAAAGCGGCTGACGCTTTTGGATTGGCAACGGGCGCTGACAACGGGCGTGAAAAAAACGCCGGACGGATTTGTGGAAGTCACAGAACAGATGGAACTTCCTTTCTGAAAAATCCGGGAAAATCACAGCCGGTTGCCGACCCCGTTGCTATCCCGTTGCCGAGCCCGTTGCAGGGCATTAGCCCGGAAAAGCCCGTAACTGCGGGCTTTTTCTCCCCTCTGACAACCAAAGCAACAGAAAAATAAAAGAAAAAGTAAATAAACAGTAACCCGCCAGACAGAGATTGTTTTCGAGGTTTTTTGAAGCCCGTTGCCGGACTTCGTTGCCGACCTTCTCCTGTCTGGCTTATTTCATTTATGGAGGTAACTGCCTATGGCAAAAAACAAAACTGAAATCCATGTCACAACGGTATTTGACGGCGAACTGGACGCTACGGACGTTTCGTGAGCTGATTGCACAGAAATACAGCCAGAGAAACGATAAAGAATATCTTGCGAAAAAGCAAGATTTAGAGTATAATAAAGACAAGGTTCAGCATGACCGTGTTCCGTCTGGATTGTGCGGGTAAACGGTTATGATGAACGGGTTTGAATATACAGGCATGGACGCAATACTGGCGGGCAGCTTCCGGGCGGCTATCTATTGCAGGCTTTCCAAGGACGATGACCTTGACGGGGAGAGCGCCAGCATTGCAAACCAGCGGGATATGCTGGAAAACTACTGCGAGAAGCAGGGATGGGAGGTTGTTGCAGTCTATCAGGACGATGGCTACACGGGGCTGAACATGGAGCGCCCCGACCTGAAACGGATGTTGAAAGCCATCGAACGCAGGCAGGCCAACCTTGTGATTACGAAAGATTTATCGAGGTTAGGCAGGAATTACTTGCAGACCGGCTTCCTGATTGAAGATTTCTTCCCCCGCCACGGCGTCCGGTATATCGCCATGAATGACGGTATCGACACCATGCGGGACAACAACGACATTGCGCCGTTCAAGAACATCCTCAACGAGATGTACAGCAAGGACATTTCCAAGAAGGTTCATTCCTCTTATCTGCTGAAAGCGCAGAAAGGCCAGTTTACCGGCTGCCTTGCCCCCTTCGGCTACCAGAAAGACCCGGAGGACAAAAACCATCTGCTGATTGATGAGGAAACGGCTCCCATTGTCCGGCGTCTGTTTGCGTGGGCGCTGGAAGGACACGGCCCCAACTACATCCGGCGCAGGCTGGAAGAAGAAAAAATCCCATGCCCGACCTACTGGAACCGGGTACGGGGGCTGCGGAACGTGTCAACCAAGTGGGAAAAGGAAGACCCGGTAAACGGGCGGTATATCTGGGACTTTACCGTGATTAAGGACATCCTGATGAACCCGTCTACACCGGCGCTATCGCTTCCCAGAAGAAGGAATACCGCTTCAAAATCGGCACCATCGGGGAGAAGAAGCCGGAGGAATGGATTGTCGTGGAGAACCAGCATGAGCCGCTTGTTGACCGCAAGACCTTTGACATCGTGCAGCGCAAGCTGAAATCCCGGCAGCGCCCCCGCCAGACCGGGGAAATCAGCCTGTTTGCGGGGCTTATCAAATGCGGCGAGTGCGGGAAGTCGCTGACAATCCGCTACACCAATGAGAAGCACCCGAAGCAGATTTATTCCTGTAAGACCTACAATGCCTATGGGAAACAGCATTGTTCCCAGCACCGGGTTGAGTACGACACCCTGTACCGGCTTGTGCTGAACAAAATCCGGGAGTGCGCCAGAGCCGCCCTGATGGACGGGGAAGCCGTTGCCGGGAAGCTGTCCGACACCTGCGAAGCCGAGCAGAAAGCCAGCGGGAAGCGTTGGAACGCTCCCTTGCCAAAGACGAGGAACGCATTGACGTTCTGGAAAAGATGGTTCTGCGGCTGTATGAGGACATGGTTGCCGGACGTATCAGCGAAGCGAACTTCAATCTGCTGATGGAAAAGACGCAGAAGGAACAGCCGAGTTGAAAGCAAGGTTGAGGAAGGCCGGAAGAAGCTGGCCGATGAAATCCGGCTTGCGTATGACGCCCGCCAGTGGTAGAAGCCATTCAGGAATACGCCGACATCACGGAACTGGACGCAGCTACCCTTAATCGCCTGATTAAAGAAATCGTTGTCCATGAGAGCATAGACAGCGATAAAACAAGACACATTTCTATCGAAATTCATTTTAATCTCAAACCCATCCCGGAAGTGGAGCAGGTCACAGCCTGACCTGCCCCGCCGGGGCGGTTCTTAAAAACTCCATAGATATTTCTTGACACGCCGCCGCCCGCCATCGAGCCGGTTTCCTACACCTATTTGGGTATGAAACAGCTCATGGCGGCGGCGGCGTCGCTTTGATCGGCGGCACCCTTGTTCCCCTGCTTTCTCAACTTTTTGGATAATGCCTAAAACAAATACCACCCGCCGCGCCCTCTCGGAAACGGGAGGCGCGGGAAAGGAGGGATTAACTTTTGATATGGCAGATGATTGAAGATTGGTTTCGCGGCATTTTGACAGACGGGATTTTATCGAACCTTTCCGGCTTGTTTGACAGCGTAAATACAGAGGTTGGAGAAATCGCAACACAAGTCGGCACGACCCCCGCCGGGTGGAACGCGGGCATATTCAACATGATACGCAGCCTTTCGGAAAACGTCATTGTACCGATTGCGGGCGTTATCATTACCTTTGTCATGTGTTATGAACTAATCCAGCTTGTAATTGAAAAAAACAATCTGCACGATCTCGACACTTGGATTTTCTTCAAATGGATTTTTAAGACCTTTGTTGCGGTGCTGCTGGTAACAAACACTTGGAACATCGTCATGGGAGTTTTCGACGTTACGCAGAGCGTCGTCAATCAGAGCGCGGGGGTTATCATATCCGATACAAGCATAGACGTTACCACCGTCATTACCGACATTGAAGCAAAACTCGACGCTATGAGCGTGGGCGGTCTTTTGGGGTTATGGTTTCAATCCCTCTTTGTAGGGCTTACCATGAAAGCCCTGTCAATCTGCATTATGCTTGTGGTGTATGGGCGCATGATTGAAATATATCTTGTAACGAGCGTTGCCCCTATCCCTATGGCAACAATGGTAAATCACGAATGGGGCAGCATGGGACAGAATTACTTAAAATCTTTGCTTGCGCTTGGTTTTCAGGCGTTTCTGATCTTGGTGTGTGTCGGCATTTATGCGGTGTTGATACAAACAATCGCAGCGACCGACGACATTTCCGGCGCGATCTGGGCTTGCATGGCTATACCGTCCTCTTGTGCTTTACGCTTTTCAAAACGGGAAGCCTTGCAAAGAGCGTCTTTTCGGCACATTAAGGGGGTGAGTTATGATTTGAAAATCGGTTTAATCGACGTTGACAGCCATAATTTCCCCAACCTCTGCTTGATGAAGCTATCCGCGTATCATAAAGCAAAGGGGCATACGGTGGAATGGTGGAACGCAAAGGGGCGGTACGACCTTGTATATAAAAGCCGCGTCTTTACGGACACCTATTCCAAAGACACGATAACCGTTACCAACGCGGAACAAGTTATTTTCGGCGGTACGGGCTACGACACGAAAAACCGCTTGCCGCCGGAAGTGGAACACAGTTACCCGGATTATTCTATCTACCCGCAGTTTTTCGGGATTGCCTACGGCTTTTTAAGCCGGGGTTGTCCGAGAAATTGCGGGTTTTGCATTGTCAGCAGTAAAGAGGGACGCAAAAGTGTTAAGGTTGCGGATTTGTCCGAGTTTTGGAAATGGCAGCCGGAAATAAAAATCATGGACGCTAATCTGCTTGCCTGTCCCGACCATGAAAATCTCATTGAGCAGCTTATACGAAGCCGCGCATGGGTGGATTTTTCGCAAGGGCTGGATATTCGCCTTGTGAACAGGGATAATGTCAGCCTGTTAAATCGGGTACGGATAAAAGCGGTACATTTTGCATGGGATAATCCCGACGAGGACTTAACCGGGTATTTCCAACGTTTTTTGGATTTGACCGCCATTAAGAGCAGCCGCCAGCGGCGCGTGTATGTTCTTACCAACTACGGCAGCACTCACGAACAGGATTTATACCGCGTGAACACCTTGCGGGCTATGGGCTTTGACCCGTATGTGATGATTTACGAGCGTCCAACCGCCCCGCCTGTTACCCGCCATTTGCAACGGTGGGTAAATAACAAACGGCTTTTCTATGCTGTCCCCCGTTTTGAAGATTACATTCCGGGCAGAAAGGAGGTTTGAAATGGCGTATGTAACCGTCCCAAAGGACTTAACAAAAATCAAAAGCAAGGTAATGTTCAACCTTACGAAACGACAGCTAATTTGTTTCAGCGCGGCGGTAGCAATCGGACTGCCGCTGTTCTTTTGGTAAAAGACAGCGTTGGAACAACCACAGCGGCATTGTGCATGGTGCTTGCCATGCTGCCTATGTTTTTGCTTGCCATGTACGAGAAAAACGGGCAACCGCTGGAAGTGATTATTCGGCAATTTGTGGAAGTGAAGTTTCTTCGCCCCAAAGAGCGACCTTATCAGACCAACAATTTTTATGCCGCCCTTGCGCGGCAAGAGCAATTAGATAAGGAGGTACGGGCGATTGTCAAAGGAAAAGAAAAACACCCAAAACGAAAAGCGTAAACTTTCCCGACAGGAAAGAAAACAGATAGATACCCTTATCCGACAGGCAAAGGGCGACGGGAAGCCCCATACGGCGCAGGACAGCATACCGTTTGAGCGAATGTATAAGGACGGGATTTGCCGCCTTGCAAACGGGCGGTATTCCAAGTGCATTGAGTTTGAGGACATCAACTATCAGCTTGCGCAGCCGGACGACAAAACCGCCATTTTTGAAGCCCTTTGCGATATGTATAACTCGTTCGACGCTTCTATCAGCGTGCAGCTTTCCCTAATCAGCCGCCATGCGAACAAGGACGATTTCAAGAACAGTATCACGATTGCGCCGCAGAATGATGACTTCGACAGTATCAGAGCAGAATACACCGAAATGCTTAGGACGCAGCTTGAACGCGGAAACAACGGGCTTATCAAGACCAAGTTTCTCACCTTTACCGTTGAAGCAAAGGACATTAGATCGGCGCGGGCGCGTCTTGCCCGCATTGAAACGGACACCCTCAACCATTTTAAGGTGATCGGCGCGGCGGCGCGGGTATTGGACGGGAAACAGCGTCTTGAAGTGCTGCATGGGATTTTCCACCCGGACGGGGAACGCTTTAACTTTGCGTGGGAATGGCTACCCGCAAGCGTCTTTCTGTCAAAGACTTTATCGCGCCGTCCTCTTTCCGATTTGGCGACGGGCGAATGTTTCAAATGGGCGGCAAGTTTGGCGCAGTTTCCTTTTTGCAGATCGTCGCGCCGGAACTCTCCGACCGTATGCTTGCCGACTTCATGGACGCGGAAAACGGGATTATCGTCAATCTGCACATTCAGAGTATCGACCACAACGAAGCAATCAAGACGATTAAGCGCAAGATTACCGACCTTGACCGTATGAAAATCGAGGAACAGAAAAAAGCAATCCGCAGCGGCTACGACATGGATATTATTCCGTCCGACCTTGCCACCTACGGCGGGGAAGCAAAAAACCTACTCCGCGATTTGCAGAGCCGCAACGAAAGAATGTTTCTGCTTACGCTGCTTGTCTTAAACCTTGCAGATACCAAGCAGAAATTGGATAACGAAGTATTTGGAGCGGCGGCAATCGCGCAGAAATACAACTGCATTTTGACCCGCCTTGACTACCGGCAGGAACAGGGGCTTATGTCCTCTATCCCGTTGGGGGAAAACCTTATCCATATCCAGCGCGGCTTGACGACCAGCAGCACCGCCGTTTTCGTTCCCTTTACGGTGCAAGAGCTGTTCCAAAGCGGCGAAGCATTGTATTACGGCTTAAACGCCCTTTCCAACAACATGATTTTGTGCGACCGAAAGAAGCTGAAAAATCCCAACGGCTTGATACTCGGCACACCGGCAGCGGCAAAAGTTTTTCTGCAAAACGCGAAATCACAAACGCTTTTCTTATCACGTCCGACGACATTATCATTTGCGACCCCGAAGCCGAATATTACCCCCTTGTCGGACGTTTGAAAGGACAGGTTATCAAGGTTTCGCAGAACAGCACGCAGTACATTAACCCTATGGATATTAACCTCAATTACAGCGAGGGCGACACGCCCATAGCCTTAAAGAGCGATTTTATCCTTTCCTTTTGTGAGTTGATTATGGGAGGTAAAAACGGGCTGGAAGCTGTCGAAAAGACCTTGATTGACCGCGCTGTTATCAGCGTGTACCGCAACTACCTTGCCGACCCGAAGCCGGAGAATATGCCGATTTTGGGCGACCTCTACGACGAGATCAAGAAGCAGCCGGAAAAGGAAGCGCAGCGTATCGCGGCGGCATTGGAACTCTATGTAAACGGCAGCTTGAACATTTTTAACCACAGGACAAACGTTGACATTCATAATCGCCTTGTCTGCTTTGATATTAAGGAACTCGGTACGCAGCTTAAAAAAGTCGGTATGCTTATCGTCCAAGACCAAGTATGGAACAGAGTAACGGTAAACCGCAGCGAGGGCAAGGCGACGCGGTATTACATCGACGAATTTCATTTACTCTTGAAAGAGGAACAGACCGCAGCATACAGCGTCGAGATTTGGAAGCGTTTTAGGAAGTGGGGCGGTATTCCGACAGGTATCACGCAGAACGTCAAAGACCTTTTGACGAGCAGAGAAGTTTCAAACGTTTTTGAAAACAGCGATTTTGTCTATATGCTCAACCAAGCACAGGGCGACAGGGAAATCCTTGCAAAGCAGCTTAACATTTCGCAGCAGCAAATGACCTATGTAACCCATTCCGACGCGGGCGAGGGGCTTATTTTCTACGGCAACGTGATTTTGCCCTTTATTGACCGTTTCCCGCAGGATACGGAACTGTACCGCGTCATGACGACCAAACCCGGCGAGGTGTCGGCATGAGGATAGAAACGGACAAAATCTATTGCGGCGACAGCTTGCAGGTGCTTCAAACCTTGCCGGAAAACGCAGTTGATTGTTGCGTAACGTCCCCGCCCTACTATGCCTTGCGGGACTATGGCGCAGACGGCAGATCGGACGGGAAGCAACGCCGGAAGAATATGTTTCCCGCATTACGGCGGTATTCCATGAGGTAAAGCGGTGCTTACGCCGGAGGGGACTTGTTGGCTGAATATCGCGGACACTTATTGCGGCACAGGCAGCAAAGCCGACCACCAAGACCCCAAATATCCCAAAGGCAGGAACGGGCAGCAAGTGGCGTTCAACCACCGCGCCCCCGGCTGTAAGCCCAAAGATTTAATCGGTATTCCGTGGCTTGTAGCCCTTGCCTTGCGGGGCGACGGTTGGTATTTGCGCAGTTCTATCATTTGGCACAAAACAAACCCCATGCCAGAAAGCACGCGGGACAGGCCGACCCGCTGCTATGAATATGTGTTTCTGCTTACCAAGTCAAAGAAGTATTACTACAATTGGCAAGCAGTAGCCGAGCCGATAGCCCCCACAACGGCGGGGCGGCTGAAAAGCGGAGTTAGCAAAGGAAACAAGTATAACGTTACTGTTCCGGGGCAAAACCAGCCGCAGAAAATCAACCGCCCCCGCGAAAAGGCGCATACGCCGACGAGTTGATTTGTCCCGTCCGCAGCCGTCGCAACGTTTGGCAGATCAACAATGTCGCGTATCATGGCGGGCATTTCGCAGCATACCCGCCCAAACTTGCGGAAACGTGCATTTTGGCGGGCTGTCCCGTGGGCGGGATTGTCCTTGATCCGTTTTTAGGCAGCGGCACCACCGCAGCGGCGGCAAAGCACCTTTCCCGCCGCTATATCGGCATTGAGTTAAACCCCGACTATTGCACCCTTGCAAAACAGCGGATTGGAGGTGATGAAGATTGAGCAAGGAATGGAAAGCCCCCGACAAGGTAACGCAGAAAATGACCCGCGACGGGGCGGTTGCGGAAAACCTCACGACGGGCGAAACAACGAGTATCAGCGAAAGGCCGCAGGAGGAAAACTATTCCCAAGCCCCTACCGCAGCGGCAGAAAAGGCTGTTGACCGTATCGGCGCAGAGGTTGAACGGCAAGCGGCAAAGGCGCAGGAAAAAAGCCCTTGACGCGGCGCAGCTAAAAACCCATACTTCCCGCTTGCAGTTTTCCGAAGCGGAACGGGCAACGCCGGAATTGCAGAAATCTATCCGTAAATCCGAGAAAGCGGCAGACCGTTTAGACGCAGCGCGGGCGGCTATCCCCAAGCAGACCAAAATCAAGAAAGAGCGCGTTTTTGACGAAGCGAAAGGCAAGGCAAAGACGCGCCTTTCCTTTGAAAAGACGGATAAGCCCCCAAACGGCAAGTTGCGGCATAACCCTTGTCCCGTCCGGCGCAGGAGTTGAACAGCACCGTACATGGGAAAATCTACGAGGTTGAGAAAGAAAATGTCGGTGTGGAAAGCGGGCACAGGGTAGAACTTGCGGGCGAGAAAGCGGGCGGTATGGCGGCGCGGACGGTAAAGCGCGGCATACGCAGCCACAAGCTGAAACCCTACCGGGCAGCGGCGGCAGCCGAGAGAAAGGCGGTAAAGGCAAACGCCGATTTCCTCTATCAAAAGGCGCTGCACGATAACCCCGCCCTTGCGCACTCAAACCCGATTTCCCGTTTTTGGCAGAAGCAGCGCATTAAAAAGCAGTATGCAAAGACGCTGAAAGCGGGCGGCAAAGTGAAAAAGACCGCCGAAGCCACCGCAAAGGCGGCGAAGAAAACCGCGCAGGAAACCAAACGGGCGACGTTCTTTGTCGTCCGGCACTGGAAAGGCTGCTTGCTTGTGGGCGGGATTGCCTTTATCGTGCTGCTGCTTTTCGGCGGGCTGTCCTCTTGCTCCCTCTTTGGCGGCAACAGCGGCAGCGGCTTGATTGCGTCGTCCTATCTCTCCGAGGACGCGGATATAACGGGCGCGGAAAGCGCGTATGCCGCTATGGAAGCCGAGTTACAAGATATGCTGGACAATATCGAAAGCGAATACCCCGGCTATGACGAATACCGGGTAAACGCGGACGAGATCGAGCATGACCCTATGTGCTAATTTCTATCCTTTCCGCGTGGCATGAGGGCGTGTTTACACTCGATGAAGTGCAAAGCACCCTTGAAATGCTCTTTGAGAAACAGTATATCTTGACGGTCGAGGAAGAAGTACAGGTACGCTACCGCACCGAAACAAGGACGGACAGCGAGGGCAACCCCTATACGGTTGAAGTCCCCTATAACTATTACATTCTTCATGTGGATTTGGAAAACTTCAACCTCTCCCATGTCCCCGTTTACATCATGGGCGAAGAACAGCTATCCATGTACGCTATGTATATGTCGTCGCTGGGAAACAGACCCGACCTTTTCCCGCAATCCGGCTATGTGTCTAAATACTATGAAAACCCGCCCGCCGATTATGAAGTACCCGCCGCGCTGCTGGGTTCCGATGAAAAGTTTGCGCGGCTCATGGAGGAAGCAGATAAATACGTCGGTTTTCCCTATGTGTGGGGCGGCAGCACCCCGGAAACCTCTTTTGATTGCAGCGGCTTTGTGAGTTATGTGTTGACGAACAGCGGCCTATACAATACGGGCAGACTTGGGGCGCAAGGGCTTTACAACATCTCAACCCCTGTTTCTAACCCGCAGCCGGGGGATTTGGTGTTCTTTACGGGTACATACGACACCCCCGGCGTTTCCCATGTGGGGATTTATGTGGGCGAGGACGGGGACGGAAGCCCCGTCATGCTGCATTGTGGCGACCCTATCCAGTATTCAAAGCTGGACACCAGCTATTGGCAATCCCACTTTTACGCCTACGGGCGGTTAAATTACAATTAAAAGGAGTTGAAAAATGAATATTGTATCTTTTGGCGGCGGCACGAATAGTGCCGCCTTACTTATTGGCCTATACAAGCACAAAATCCCGATTGACCTTATCACCTTTGCCGATACGGGCGCGGAACACCCGCATACCTATCAATTTATCGAGATAATCAATCAATGGCTTGCGGAACACGGTATGCCGCAGATTACCGTTGTGCAGTATGTTGACCGCTACGGCAACCGCCTATCTCTTGAAACCGAGTGCTTGCGCTCTCATACGCTCCCCGTCGATTGCCTACGGCATAAGCGTTGTTCGCAGAAACACAAAATCGCACCGCAGGAAAAGTTTTGCAACCACTATGCGCCTTGCCGCGAAGTATGGCAGCGCGGCGAGAAAGTCAACCGCTATATCGGCTATGACGCGGGAGAAGTGAAACGGTATGAACATTCCCGCAAGTACAACGAAGCCGACAAAAAATATCATAACCGCTACCCCCTCATTGAAGAATGGGGCTGGAACAGGGACGATTGTATCCGGGAAATCAAAGCGGCAGGATTGCCGCAGCCGGGTAAATCGTCCTGTTTCTTTTGTCCGAGCATGAAGAAACAAGAGATTTTATATCTCAAAGAACACTATCCCGATCTATTTAACCGGGCGGCGACTTTGGAAGAAAACGCTATGCCCTATCTTAAAACCGTTAAGGGATTGGGGCGCAGCTATTCATGGAAAGAACAGTTTGGAAAGGAGTAAATGACTATGGCGAACACGAAACTTGACCGTATCGAAAGGGATATTGAGAAAACGAGGGCAAAAATCCTTGAACAGCAAAAGAAGCTGAAAGACCTTGAAGCGCAGAAAGTCGAGGAAGAAAACGCGCAGATCGTGCAAATGGTAAAGGCGGTACACCTTGACGGGACGCAGCTTGCCGCGTTCCTCTCCGCTTACGCCAGCGGCGAAATCACCTTGCCGCAGCCGGAAGCCACTTACCCCGCCGAACAGGAGGACAACGACAATGAAGAATAAAAAGATAATCCGAAAGTTTACCGTATTGCTTGCCGCACTGGTTATCATGTGCGGCTTTTCTGTTACCGCTTATGCGGGCGGTGGCGATGAAAGCGACGACACGCCTACCCCCGTAACCCGAGGAAACCCCCGCGCCGGAAACCGAGCCGGAAGAAACGACGGGCGGCCTATGAGCCGCAGCCCCTTACCCCGGACGGGAATATGTCCCTTGTGGACGATATAACGGGTGAAGCG